>MDTD01194601.1_pt1 | contig 36237 bp, 30 predicted proteins | sample 811221 | NCBI WGS metagenome assembly MDTD01 (sample SAMN05326646, study PRJNA326480) | marine metagenome | isolation source: seawater | place: Pacific Ocean: South West | collected 2011
GCCTCCTTCTCCAGCCCCTATCTTGAATCACGAATTCACGGCCGGGGGAATCCCTTGCGATTCCGTCAGCGCGCAGGATGCTCTAGCGGTCATGCACAACCCCATGCAATTCGAGCTGCTGGGACGCGTCGACGACATCCTGAATATCGGCGGGATCAAAGTCAGCGCCGGCCGACTGGAAGATCGGGTTATGGAAGACGCCAGGATCGCGGATGCGGGCGTCGCCTATGTCGTGGACGATAGGGGGCGCGGTGCGGTCGTCCTGGCCCTGGTCCCTCCCGAAGGAATCGACATTGGACCCCTCACACAGGAAGCCGTGAAACGGATGGCCTTAGGTGCCACCCCTGTCCAGGTCGTCGCCGTGCCGGCCATTCCCCGCACCGAAACGGGCAAGGTCAGGCGGAACGCCCTCAGCGATACCGTCCACCAATCCTTGAAGGCATCGGTGACAACGAACGCGTAGTTCGTTCAACCCTCTTCGTCGAGCGGCTTAATCCGCAGCTTATAGACGTCTTTGGGATGGTCGATAACGCGCCCGACCGCGTCACCACCGACAAACGCAAAGCCGGCACCCGTCGCCGTCACCAGGGATTTCGCATCCCGCACATTGTAGACGAAGCTCCGCAAGCCGGCCGCCGCCGTCGCTGCGGTGAACTTCCGCATCGCCCCGGGAAGGCCCAGAGGAACCTCGGAGGCATCGAAGCCGGCACCGATACAACCACCGTCCTTGACGGCCGACAGGTTGGCGGTTTCCACCGGCACGCGGGCAAAGACCGCCCGGCCGTAATGCTTCAGCAGGCTCGCCACTTCGCGGACGCGACCCGCGGGAATGCCTTCGGGTAGACCGATCAGCTCATACAGCGCGAACTGCCGGAGATTGCTGGGAAGCGTCTTGCACAGGTCGTAATAGGCCGTACGCGTCACCTGACCGGCCAAGGTCTCGAAATGCACCGGGATGATGAGGAAGAACTTCTTCCCCTCGTCATGCATCCGAAACAAGTCCTTGACCGCCTTGTTCACCGCATGGCGATCGAGTTTCGTGAAGTCGGGCTGGCCGGAGCGGCTGACCAGCGCCTCGTCCCCCAGCATCAAACGGCCATACCGGCTTATCCGCGAGGGCAGGCACTGATAGGCGGATACGGCCTCCTTCCGAACGTCGAGCATCGGCTGATAGGCCAGCCGGATCGGCTGCTCGGGAAGCGGCGGTTCCTCGTCGCTGCCTTCGATGATTCCGTCGAGCACCCGGTCGGCCAGATCGTCCTGCGCCACATCCTGACGATCGACCAGCCGAACGACGGACCGAACCTCGATGTCACCGGTGTTCTCCTCTCCGAGAATTTGGCGCTCGAGCTCGGCAGCGAACCACGCGCACATCATGCGCGCCTCGTCCTCGGGAATGTCCGGAAGGACGAGGAGGAATGAATCGCCATAAGGAACGTAGGTCGAACCTTCCGGCAAATGATCCTGGATCAGGTGGGCCGCCAGATCCTGCAAGTGTTCCTGCAGCGGCGCCCATTTGTCGCCAAGCCGTTCGCGAAGCTTGGTGAAACCGACAACATGTAACGCGCCGACAGGAACGGCGTCCGCATCACCGCCCAACGCCCTTTCGACATTGCTGATGAACCGACGCATGGCCGCCTTGATCGGATCGGCCTTCGACTTGTCATTCTTCTGCGGCGTCGAAGCCGGCTCGTCCTCCGATAGGAGGTCCAAAAGTCGGTTGCGAATGCGATCGCGTGTGCTCGCCATGCCCTAACGCCCTTTCGAAGGGCTGTCTCGTTCTGAACAGGTCGAGTGCACCAGTCTGCTTCGAGGCTTTGCCCCAACTGTTCGTCCGGACCTCGACCGAGGTCGGCGAGAGTTACCGCCGCCTTTTAATGAGTATAGATTACGCGGAAACTCGACGAAAACGCGAAACTTTTCGACATTGATCGCCTCTCTGAGTCATCGACGAGGCACAGTCTGCCACTCTGCCGACATCAGCCGCCGACACCTTCCAAAGCCTTCGGTGCCACACGACCGCGTTCGATGACGTATAAGGCATCAAGCAGATCGAACGAATGGGTAGAATCCGACTCGGAGAGGAGAATCGACAGCCCTTCTCCCTTCAGGTCGGCGAGAACTTCGACGAGTCGCCGCGCCAAAGCCGGAGCAACCCCTTCGAACGGCTCGTCGAGCAAAAGCAGTTTGTCGCCGATGATCAGCGCCCGCGCTAGGGCCACCAGCTTCTGCTGCCCGCCGCTCAACTGGAATGCCTTGCGCGCCGCGAACCGCTCGACTTCCGGCATGATCCCGTAGATCCAGCGCAGGCGTTCGCTGTTCTCTTTGCGGCCGGCGGCCCAGGCCGGGATCAGGATGTTCTCTTCGACGCTCAGCTCCGGCACCAAACGCCGGTCCTCGGGCATGTAGCCGATGCCGAACTGCGGACGGCGGTGGGGCTGAACGTTGGTGATGTCGTCTCCCCCGACGGTGATATGCCCGCCGCGAATCGGCAGGAGGCCCATGACGCTTCTCAACAAGGTCGTCTTGCCGGCACCGTTGCGCCCCATCAGCCCCGTCAGGCCGTGCGGCACCGCTTCCAGAGTGACCCCGTGCAGGATGTCGGCGGCCTTGATCGAAACGGCGAGATCACGAACCGTCAGCACTGCTCAGTCCTTTCCTGCGCTGCGGCGATGCAGCTCGGGGCCGATCACGAACTCGCGGACGCTCGAGTCGGACAGCACTTCGTCCGGCTTTCCGTCGGCGAGGATGCGGCCGTCGTAGAACGCGATCACCCGCTGGGCGAACTCGCCGACGATCTCCATGTCATGCTCGACGAACAGGACCGTCACCTTGTCGTCTTTCAGAACCTTCAGAAGCCCGCGCATGGCTTCCAGCTTCTCGTCGGCGCTGACGCCGCTGGTCGGCTCATCCAGCAGGATGATCTTCGGGTCGCCGACCATCGCCATGGCGATGTCGAGAAGCTTGCGGACACCCTGAGGCAGCAGACCGGCTTTCACGTTCCGATACTCGCCGATCCCGTAACGGGCGATGATCTCGTCGGCCGCCGCTTCGGTCTTCGGCGACCGCAACGGCTTGAAGATCGTTCTCGGCAGATCGCCCGCGACCCCGAGCGCCACCAGAACGTTGTCGAGGACGGTGATGTCCGGAAACACCTGGGCGATCTGGAACGAGCGGTGGATGCCGAGCTTGGTGATCTCCCGCGAATCCCGGCCGGTGATGTCGGTCCCGCGATAGAGGATCTGGCCCGCGCTGGGCTTCAGATAGCCCGTGACCATGTTGACGAAGGTCGTCTTGCCGGCGCCGTTGGCGCCGATGATGCCGACGATCTCGCCATCGGCGACCGCGACATGGATGTCGTCCGCCGCGGTAACCGCCCCGAAGGTCTTGGTGAGCCCGCGCGCTTCGAGAACCGGCGTCATTTCCCTTCCCCTTTCCGCGACCGCGACAGCGCCGACCACAGGCCGCCGGGCAGGAAGATGATCACCAGCAGCATCACCGCCCCCATCAGCATCTGCCAGGTGTAGGGCGAGTACTCATAGGCGTAGGTACGCAGGACCTCGAAGATGATCGACCCCATGAACGGCGCGGCGACACTGCCCGTTCCGCTGAGGATCGCCACGAACACGAACTCGCCCGAAGTCGTCCAGTAGGTCATCTCCGGGTCGACATGGCCGACGGCGATGGCGGTCAGCACACCGCCGATTCCGGACAGCGCGGCCGCGATCATCAGCTTGATGTGCACCGCCCGCCGCGCCGAGACGCCGAGATACTCGACTCTCAGCTCGTTCTCGCGGATCGCCTCGCCGATGAAGCCCATGGTCGAGCCGAGATACCAGTGGATCAGCACCGCCACGACGAAGGATATGACCGCCGTCAGCAAGAAGACCGTGTCCCCCAGGGCCGCCTCGCTCGGCGCATAGCCGAGGAAGGTCGGCGTGAGGACGTTGAAGCCGTCGGTGCTGCCGAGCACGCTGGTCTTCACCAGCACGCCGAACAGGATCATCGAGAACGCCATGTTCAGCAGCGCGAAGAAGATTTCCCGGTAACGGCTCAGCAGGAAGCCCAGGATGAACGCCACCGTGGTCGAGGCGGCAATTCCCAGCGCCAGCAGCAGGAACGCGTCGGTTACGCCCAGGAAATTGCCGGCCATGCCCGCTGCGTAGCAGCCCAGGCCGTACCACAGGCCCTGACCGAACGAGACCAGCCCGGCCCGCATGAGGACGAGCAGGCCGAGCACGACCATGCCCTTGGCCAAGGCGAGAACCAGAAGAAACTGCGCCCAGTCCGCCGCGATGAAGCCGGCACCCAGGACGACGAGAAGGGCTGCGAACAGCCCCCAGACGGTACGATCGATCATGTCAGATCTTCCGGACCGCAGCGCGCCCGAACAGCCCCTGCGGCCTGAGCGCCAGCACCAGCGACATCACCGCATAGATGATGAAGAGCTCGACCTCCGGCAGCAGATGAACGGCGGCCGCCCGACAGATCCCCACGATCAGCGCGCCGATCAGCACGCCGGGAACGCTGCCCAGCCCGCCAATCACCACGACCGCGAAAGCCAGCACGATGACCTCGACGCCGATACCCGGCGAGACCGAAATCGCCGGCGCGGTCAACGCGCCTCCCAGGGCGCCGAGGACCGCACCGACGGCGAAGGTACCGGCGAACAGCAGGTTCACGTTGATCCCCATCGCCACGCTGATCTCGCGGTCGTAGATCACCGCCAGCAGCAGCTTGCCGATACGGGTCCGGTTCAAGCCCCACCACACCAGGAGGCCGATCACGGCGGCGACACCGATCAAAGCCAGGTCGTAGATCGCGAAACCCAGCCCGAACAGCCGCACCCGGCCCAGCAGGCCATAGGGCTGATAGGCGAAATACGGGTCGACGCCCCACACCAGTTTGACGAAGTCCTCGAGGATCAGAAAGATCGCGAAGGTCGCCAGCACGATGACGATCTCGTCACGTCCGTACATCAGGCGCAGAACACCGCGTTCGATGACGAGGCTGGCGATCAGGCCGATCACCACGGCTGACAGGATCAGCACGGCGAAGCTGCCGTAGGGCGGCAGATCGCTCTGGAAATAGATGCCGATGATCCAGGCCGCGCTGTAGGCGCCGAGGGCGTAAAGGCTGCCATGCGCCACGTTCAGGATCTTCATGACCCCGTAGATCAGAGTCAGGCCGATGGCGACGATGAACAGCCAGGAGGCATAGACCAGCCCGTCGACCAGGATAGCGACTGTCGTCAGCATGGTCCGGCCGCGCGACAGGCCGGGGCGGTACGAAGGCCGGCCCCGGCCTGCTTGGATAACGCCCTCATTGTGATCGTGTTCCGTATTGGTGGTCGGGATAACGAGCGGCTCCGCACCCGCCTGGGCGCGGAGCCGTCCTCGGGAAGACTATAGCGTCTTCACTCGCACTTGGCGCCGGGCATTCCTGACTTGATCCACTCGACGCTGCTGACACCGTCGGGCGGATTCACGCACCACTGGTCGTAGCGGGTGATGTTCGTCAATGTGACCCGGCCGAGGTCCTCGTCGTACTTGGTCATGCCGATGGCGTTCTCCTGCACCGCCTGATGGCCGTTGCCGATCGCCATCGTCACCGGCCCGCTCGGCCCGACGAATTCGAGATGCTCGAACGCCGCGATCACCTGGTCGGTGGTCGGGAAACCACCGGCCGCTTCAGCCGCCTTTTCATAGGCCGCCTTCACGCCGAGCAGCGCCTGTGCCGCCTTGTACGTGGCATAGACCGGAATGTCGCCGTACTTGGCGATGAAGCGCTCCCTGAACCAGTCATTGAGTTCGCTGGGTGGTGCGAGATCGCCATGGGGCCCGCGGGCGCCGACGATCACGCCGTCGGGGATCTGACGGCCGAGTCGCGGCAGGGCGGGCTCACCGGCGGTAAGAACGACCTGGCTTTCGTCGAACAGGCCGCGCGCGACGCCCTGTAGAACGAAAGCTTCGAGATCGCTGCCCCACAGGCTGCTGTGCACGGCGTCCGACCCGCTGACCAGAAGCGCGGAGATTTCTGCCCCGTACTGGCCGGCGAATATCTTCGGAAACTGTTCCGTCGTAATCTCAGTTTCCGGATGTAACACCTTCATAACGGAAGTGAAATCGGCCCAGGAGTCCTGCCCCCAGGCATAGTTCTGGTTGATCCCGGCGACGGTTTTGACGTCGGGCATGTGGTCGAGCAGGTAGCGGGCGGCGGCGATATTGTCCATCGCCGCATGAGCACCGGTCCGGAAGACGTATTTGTAGCTCGCCTCTTCGAACACGCGCGGCGTCCCGCAATCGAAAAGCACGGTGAGAACCTGCAGTTCCTCGGCCACCGGCGGCACCGCAAGGCAGTCACCGCTCGAGATGTAGCCGACCACCAGGTCGACGTTCTGGCGCTGGACCAGATTGCGGAACTCCGCCACCTGCTTCGTCGCCCCGCCGGCTTCGTCGATGATGACGGGCTCGATCTGGCGGCCGGCGATGCCGGGCGTGTTGTAGGGTGCCGGAACCTCGCCCGCGTTGATCGCCTCGATCATCATCTCGGCGGCATTGCGTGCCGGAATGCCGAACGGGCCGGCGGCCCCGCCCGAAAGAAAGGTCACGAACCCCATGCGCAGGGGACCGGTGTCGTCCTGGGCCAGGGCGGGTGTGCAGATCGCCGAGGCCGACAAGACGGCCGCGGTCGCCAGAGATCCCATGACTGCAGAGCAACGGGCCGCAAAAGCCATCGACGCCTCCTCCATGTTTCCTAACAACAGGGTTATGGCACCCTCGCCGGTTACCCGGCTTTGCCGAAGAACCGGAATGGTGGGCCAAAGTCCGGCGCCAATCAAGCGATTGACCGATTCAGATACCGCGACTTCGCCCTCAGACGCCGCGAAGCGCAATCGGCGGCCCGTCGCCGGCATCCGGCGGGTCCAGACGTTCAACCGCGACCGAACTGCCACGTGACACGACCCGCAGAATCTCCGGGTCCTCGATCATCTGACCGAAAGGATTGGCGTCGGAGGCGAGCCTGATTTCGTTGCCCCGAGAAACAGGGGTCGGCCCGAAGCAGATCGCGATGCAGGCGCCGCTCAGCCAGTAGCAGAGTTCGCCGGCTTCGACGACGGATCGGGCATCCGGCTCCGGCGCCGCATTAACCGGAATTGGAAAATAGACCTCATCGCCCCAAGTCTGGACCTGGGCTCGCAGTGGCAGGCTGTCCCAGATGGCGTTTGCCGTCGGCGTGTCCTTCAGGGTGGCGCTGACGGTGACGGTGTCGAATGTCAGACGGATCTTGCGCATGGTTTCCTCCGAGCGTGCGTTGTTGCCATTGGGACGGGTCCGTGCCCATTCTGCGCGCCATGGCGGACGGTGAAAAACCGTGCCGCGCCCAACACCGGAAAATCCGCATCGAAATCTAAGAAAAATGTCTCAATATATTGAATTTATAAAATTTTCACATCGGCTAGCCGACCTCGCACGCACCCATACCCTGCCCCATTTCCGCGCCCAGCTCGACGTTGTCGACAAGGGGGACCGGCAGGACTATTCGCCCGTCACCGTCGCCGACCGCGAGGCGGAAGCCGCGATGCGCGCCCTGATCGGCGAGACCTATCCCGACCATGGGATACTGGGAGAGGAGCACGGCGCCGCCAACGCGGGGGGTGGCCGCTGCTGGGTGCTCGACCCCATCGACGGCACCAAGTCCTTCATCATCGGTGTACCGCTGTGGGGCACGCTGATCGCCTTCAACGACGGCAGCGGCCCGGTCGTCGGCGTGATGGACCAGCCGGTGACCGGCGAACGATTCGTCGGGCATGACGGCGGTAGCTTCCTGGGCGACCGTCGACTGAAGACCCGCCCCTGCGAACGCCTGAAGGATGCGGTCCTCTGCACCACCGGGCCCGAACTCTTCGAAGAAGCGGCGGAGCAGGAAGCCTTCGCCGCCCTCCGTCCCCAGGTGCGACTCGCCCGCTACGGCACCGACTGCTACGCCTACTGCATGCTCGCGCACGGCCTTGTCGACCTGGTGGTCGAAGCTGGCCTCAAGCCCTGGGACATCCAGGCGCTGATCCCGATCATCCGCGGCGCCGGCGGTATCGTCACCACCTGGGACGGCGGCGACCCCGCCCAGGGCGGCCGGATCGTCGCAGCGGGCGATCCGGCACTCCACGCTCTGGCTCTCGATGTCCTGGCTACGGCAACTTAAACATCGCCGTCCCCAGGGATTCCGTCACTTCAGATAGCCCATGTCCCGCCACGGCGCGTAAGCCTCGCGGAAGGCCTTCATCGACGCCCAGACCTTGTCGAAGGTCTCGTCGCGGGCAGCCTCCTCCTCCATCACTTCCGCCGTGGCCTGGCGGAATACCTCGATGAACTCCGGCGGCCATTCGTGGATCTGCGTGCCCTTGGCGAGCAGTTCGGCGATCGCCGCGGCCTGCATGGTCTCGCCCATCGCCGCCCCTTCCTTGAAGTGGTTGCCGCAAACCATCTCGATTTGGAACCGCTGGGTGTCGGTCAGCGCGTTCCAGCGGTCCATGTTGATGATGAACTCGAACAGACTGGTCTGCTGGTGCCACCCCGGCAGGTAGTAATGCTTGGCGATCTGGTAGAAGCCCTGGGCGAGATCGCTCACCGGCATCGAGAACTCGAGCGCGTCGATGGTGCCGAGCTCGAGCGCCGGGTAGACGTCGCCGCCGGCCAGCATCTGGGTCGACACGCCGAGCTTCTCCATCACCCGGCCGCCGAGTCCGAAGAAGCGCATTTTCAGCCCCTTGAGATCGTCCAGCGACTCGATGGGTTCGCGGAACCAGCCCGAACCTTCCGGCGGGTGCAGCCCGCAATGGAGCGCCATGATGTTGTATTTGGCGTAAAGCTCGCGGAACAGCTCCTCGCCGTCGCTGCCATAGAGCCAGGCGAGATACTCGCTCATGTTGGGGCCAAAGGGCACGGTGGTGAACAGCGGCGTCGCCGCTTCCTTCCCCGCCCAATAGCCGGGGCTCGACCAGCCGGCGTCGACCGAGCCGGCCGAGACGGCGTCGAACAGCTCCAGCGCCGGGACGAGCGCCCCCGGCTCGAAGTACTTCACCTGAACCGTGCCGCCGGTCGCCTTGGCGATGTTCTCGACCAGCATGACGCCGAGGTCGCCATGGATCGGCCATTGGCTGGCGAAGGTGCTGGCCATCCGCCAGCGCACAACCGTTCCCTGGTTGGCTCCGGCTGCCTCCGCCGACGGCTCCTCTTCGCCCGTCGTGCCCGAAACGGCCTTGGTCGCCTCAGCATCACCGCCGTCCGGAGCCAGAACGTATATCCCGACCAGGATGCCGCCAACGGCTCCCACAATAAGTCCGACAATCCAGCCTAATGCCTTCATGACCTGAATCCTCCCCACGCGTACGCTTTTTATTGTGGAAAAAGCGTAGCGCAGGCCGGCTCAGGTCGCGAGTCTTAGGCGAATCTGGCGGCGGACTATACGATGTCTGGTGGAAGGACGCCGCGGGCGCTCGGGGGACGATCGAACAGCCGTGAAATCTGGGCGGCTTCCTGCCCGACCGTGGCCGCCAGGATATCGCCGCGCATCGGCCGGTGGAACAGGTAGCCCTGCGCCTGCTGGCATTGGTAGGCGCGCAGCACCGTGAGCTGCTCCTCCTTCTCCACTCCTTCGGCAACGACCGTCATGCCCATGCTCTGTGCCATGGCGACGATCGCCCGCACCATCGCCGCCGAGTCACGATCTTCGTCAAGGTCGCGGACGAAATACTGGTCGATCTTCAGTTGATGAATCGGAAGCTGCCGCAGATAGCGGAGCGACGAATAGCCGGTTCCGAAGTCGTCGACGGAGAAGTGCACCCCCAATGTCGACAGCTTCCGCATGCTGTCGATCACGTATTCGGTGTCGTCGAGAAAGATGCTTTCGGTGAGTTCGATCGCGAGCAGGCGGGGATCGATCTTGTTCTCCTCCAGCACCCATTTGATCAGAGACCCGAAGTTCGGGTCCTTGAGCTGGCTCGCGCAGACGTTCACCGAGATCGGCACGACGGGCAGCTTGGCCTCCTGCCAGCTCCTGAGTTGGCGGCAAACCGATTCGAGGACCCAGCGGCCGAGCTGGCCGATGAACCCGCTGCGCTCGGCGGTCGGGATGAACTTGTTGGGCGGAATCAGGCCACCACCGGGAATCTCCCAGCGAATCAGTGCTTCGGCGCCGACGATCCGTCGCGTGAAGGCATCGACCGTCGGCTGATAGTGGAGAACGAAGGCGTCCGTCTCCAGCGCCTCACGCATACGCCCCTCGAGATCGAGCTCTTCGCTGAAAGTCTTGGTCAGCAGGCCGGAGAAGAAGACGAACCGGTCCCGCCCCTCGGATTTCGCCGCGTGCAGCGCCGCGTCGGCATGGCGGAGCAGGGTTTCCGCGTCCCGGCCGTCGTCGGGATAGACGCTGACGCCGATGCTGGCCGTGATGCGGACATTCTGACCGCCGCAGACCATGGACTCGTGAAAGCTGTCCCAGATCCGGCGAACCGCGACCGAAGCGTCGGCTTTCGACGCCAGGTCCGGCAGCAGAGCGACGAACTTATCCCCATAAAGGCGGAGGACGTTCTGGGTATTGCCCGCCACTTGGCTGAGCCTGGCGTGGGATTGCCCCAGGACCCGGTCGCCGAGCCCTTCACCGAAAACGGTGTTGATTCGGGAGAAGCCGTCGAGGTCGATCGAAACGATCGCGAGTTTGTTCCGTGCCCGGGTCGCGTTCCTGAGCGCGCTTCGCACGCAAGCGAAAACGGTCTCACGATCCGCTTCGGCCGGCTGTTCCACGACCATTTCGTCCCGATCGTCGACGGCCACCTCCACAACGGCCGGGCTTTCATTCGTGCTTCTCATCCCCGCCCCACCCTCGTTCAAATCCGGCTCATCCTCTGGGTCTTCCCGGTCCGCCTGTGTCCCCCCGCCGGGCCGGGCATCGAAGTCCTTGAGCAAGCGGTGAAACCACATCGACACCGTTCCCGGACTCATCCTGTCGGCCCGTTCGGTGGCGAACATGAAGCCACTTTCCGTCTTCGGCGCGACCCGCCGATAGGCATGCATCGCCGCCTTCAGACGCCGACCCATCGATACCGAGCGACCGCCGGCATGCAGTCCCAGACGCATCGCATCACCGATCCGGCCATCCTCACCGGCAACCATCGACCAATGCATGTCCGCGATCTCGCGCGGACGGAGCCCCCCGTCAGTCAAGAGCAGAAGAAGCACACGGTCGCGTTCCGGATAGCGACTTCGCGCGACGTGATCGAGCGCCAGCGCGACCTCTTCTTCCGTCATGATCCGGCGTCGCCCTCTGGGCATGCCTCGGCGGCCTCCTATCCAGCGAGTTTCCGATAGTTTCTATCGAGTATCCTATCGGGTCAAGAGATTGTTGGTTGAAAATCGTGTTATTTCAGAGACATACTGTCTATATATAGAGTTAGACCGATTCCGAATTAACCCAGCGGAAAATCTGTGGCGAAAATGCTCTCCTTCCCGACACGCATTCTCGCTATAAATTATTTATATTGAGTTGCGGTTTCCCGAGGCGTTCCGCTCGATGGCTGAATGCCACCATCCCCGGCCTGCTCCCGCGAATGGCCGTCCGGGGCGTCACGGTTCCCGCGAGGAGTCATATGACTTCGGACGGAATCGGCCTTCCCGCTTGTCGAGACCCGGTTGCATTCCGCCTGCAACCGAAGGGAAGCCCCACGAAGGCTGCAACGCTGCCGTCCGTGACTTTCCCTCGCCTCTCGCCTAGGCTTTGCCAACGGTGGAGGTCTGCGAGGGACCTTTCGGGGCTTCGGCCAACGCCAGCGGGAGCGCGCACTTGGAGCAAGCCGTAAAAGATCTCGGTACCCTTGAGGGTCCCGCCCTCGTCTTCGGCGGCCCTTACAGCAATCTTCAGGCGACGCAAGCCCTGCTCGCCCGGGCCGACCAACTCGGTATTTCCCCGTCTCGCATCATCTGCACCGGCGATGTTGTCGCTTACTGCGCCGACCCGGAAGCCACAGTTTCCTTGATCCGCCGATCGGAAATGGCGGTCGTCATGGGAAACTGCGAGGAATCGTTGGGTTTCGGTACCGACGACTGCGGTTGCGGCTTCAGCGAAGGCAGTGCCTGCGACCTCCTGTCGGTTCAGTGGTTCGCCTATGCGCGCAATCATCTTTCCGCAGCGGCCAAACAGTGGATGCGGGATCTTCCGCGCGCCCTCTCATTCCGGATGGCGGACCGCCGGTTTCGGGTCGTCCACGGTTCGGTCGCCTCCATCAACCGCTTCGTCTTCGCCTCCACTCCCCTGTCCGAGAAGGAGGCTGAATTCGAGCTCGGCGATGCGGATGCGATCATCGGCGGCCATTGTGGCCTTCCCTTCACGCAAGTCATCGGCGACCGGCTGTGGCACAACGCCGGGGTGATCGGTATGCCGGCCAATGACGGTACGCCGCGCGTGTGGTTCGCGCTCCTGACACCCGAAGGATCGGACGTCAGGATCGAGACACACAGTCTTCAGTACGACTACGGCACGGCAGCGGAAGCCATGGCCGCAGCCGGTCTTCCCGCAGCCTATGCGAAGACGCTCGGCGACGGGCTATGGCCCAATCTGGATATTCTGCCGGAGACGGAAACGGCGGCCACGGGCCGGCCGTTATCGGAGACGACTATCGTCTGGCACGGAAACGAAACGGGCCGCAGCACGATGCCGCGGCCCGCTCCAGAACCCGTCAGCGAATCCGCCTATTTGCGGGCGACGAAATAGTTCCAGCCGATTTTCCCGGCATTGCCGGAGTCGACCCAGAACTGCAGGGCTGCCGAGGTGCGATCGACAATGGCCTTGCCGATGCGCTCCTCATATTCGCTGCGGCGCGCTTCGAGCTGACTCCGCACCCAGGCATAGGTCGGCGCCACGTTCTCGGACCAGTCCTCGTGGCGGACGATGGTAAAGCCCAATCCCTCCAGCGCCGACACGTAGTCGGCGCTGTCCCACATGTCGGTGGAATTCACCCGCGCGTAGATCTTCTCGCGATCTTCCTCGGACGTCCCATGCCTGACGAGGATGTCGGTGAACACCAGGAGCCCGCCATCGGCAAGAACCCTGCGCGCCTCCGACAGCACCCGCTTCTTGTCGACCGCATGGAGAAAAGCCTCCTGCGAGAAATAGCGGGTGAAGTGCCCGTCAGGGAAATCGAGCTCGTGGAAATCGGCATAGCCGAACTCGACGAGATCATCGAGTCCGGCCGCCTTGGTCAGTTCCCGGCCGTGTGCGAGCTCGCGCTCGGAAATGTTCGTCGCTAGAACCTTCGAGCCATGGAGGCGGGCTATGTCACGGGCCAGGGCACCATATCCGCAGCCGACGTCGAGAACGTAATCCTCCGGACCGAGTTCGGCCCCCGCCAGCATCTTGGTGGTGGCACGCTCCATGGCCGGCTGAAGCGATTCGTCCGGGGCGGTGAAGTATCCGAGATGGATATTCTCGCCCCAGATGTCCCGATAGATCTCGTCCGCCGGGCCGTCGTAATAGGCCTTGGTTTCGTCGACGACCCGGCGCCAGTCCTCTGCGGCAGCGGTCATGTCAGCTCCTGGCCGGCTTGCGGGCCACCTGCTGAATGAAATCGACTTCGCTGCTCTCGTAGGGCGTCTCGAAATCACCGTAACGGGTGATGTCGACGAAGCCGGCCTGGCGCAACAGCTCGTCCATGTAGTTCACCCTGAGCGGGAACAGGCTCAGGTGATAGTGCGTCCCATCCGGGAAATCGTACTGGAACTTGGCCAGCTTATCGTTCAGCACCACCGGCCGGGCCTCGACGTTCTCGCCCGTGTAGTAGAACTCGTGCTTGGTCGAGAAGCCGTTGTCCAGCATCTCGTCGTAGTTCCGGTGATCGATGATCGCCAGCCCGCCCGGCTTGAGGATGCGGAACATCCCGGCCAGCGACGAGACGCGCGCATCATGCTCGAACAGATGCGTGAAGGCATTGCCGAGACAGATCAGCGCATCGAAGCGATTCTCGCCAAGAGCGTTCGGCAGATCGTGCCAGTAGCAGTGGACGATGTCCTGGAACTCGACATCATGGCGTGCCGCGTTCTCACGGGTCTTCTCGATCATCGTCGCGGCGCCGTCGGCGGCCACCACGTTGAAGCCGCTCTTGGCCAGATCGACGGCATGGTAGCCGGTGCCGCACGCGACATCCGCGACGTCCTTGGCTCCCGCCTTCTTCAGAATATTCTGGAAGAATCCGGACTCGGCCTTTGCCCGACCCTTCCAATTGATGAGATCGTCCCAATGATCGACAAAGTCGACCGTGTATTCCTTGTTAAAGACTTCGGAATCCATTCCGAATACCTCCTCTCGTAATTGAAGACGCGAATTCTGGTCGCGAGCTTCGTGAAGAAGCTACGTTATTCATATTCATCGTTCGGATAGTGCAACGTACCTATCACAGGCCGGGGAGCATTTGTACCCTATTCGGGCCGACCTTCATCCAATTGTCAGATATTCGGTCGCCAAGGGCGCCGGCCGCCCCTGCAAATCACGCCGTAAAATCAAATGGTTACGCGGAACCCATGGACCGCGTGAGCTTGTCGGGCTCGACCGTGAAAAAATCTGAAACGGCGTCGGAAACGGCGGGGTCGGAGGAACGACCGATACGGACTATCGATAGTCGGCATCCTCGATGGGCTGGGTCGGGAAGTCCTCAAGCGGTCCCAGTGCCTGCCGGTCCCGAACGAACATCGGCGCGCTCTGCATGTAAACGGCAAGCAGGCGTGCGATGGATTCGAGCGAATTCAGATGGGTCCGCTCATACCCGTGGGATGAATCGACGCCGAAGGTCACAAGAGCGGTTCGGATGTCGTTCCCCGCTTCAACCGCGGAGGCACTGTCGCTGCGGTAGTCCTTGAACAGGTCGCGCTGATAGCGGATGCCGTGCGTCTCGCACAGCTGGATCAGATGCCGCAGCAGGTGATAGTCGAACGGCCCGGCTGAATCGGCCATGGCGATGGTGGCCCCGAACTCGCTGGATGCCTGGTGCGGAGCCGGCGTCCCGTTGTCGATCGTCACCATCTCGGCGACGTCGCCATGCAGAACCGCCGATGCGCCCGACCCGACTTCCTCCATCACGGTAAACAGGACGTGGCAGTCGACGGGCAGCTTCTCCTTGGACTCCATGACCGCCTTGACGCTGGCCAGCATGGCGGCGATGCCGGCTTTGTCGTCGAGATGCCGGGAATTGATGAATCCCGAGGTGGTGATCTCCGGCGTCGGGTCGATGGCGATGAAGTCGCCGATGTTGACGCCGAGCCGACGCAGGTCCTCGTCGTCGTTCACGATCTCGTCGAGGCGGACTTCGACGTTGCCCCAGGAGACGGGCTGCGTGTCGATCTCGTCCCCGTAAGTGTGACCGGATGCCTTGAGCGGCAGAATCGTCCCGCGATGGGTCGCGGTGTCCGTGAAAACGGTGACGCGGGCACCTTCCGCGAAACGCGAGGACCACGTCCCGATCGGCACGGCCTCCAGACGCCCGTTCTCCTTCAGCCATTTGACCATTGCGCCGAGGGTATCGAGATGGCCGATGATCGCGCGGTCTGGCGTATGCTCCTTGCCCTCGATATTGGCGCGGATAGCGCCTCGGCGGGTGAGCTCGAACGGGACACCCAGGCTTTCCAGCTCCTCGCCGACCAGATGGACGATCTGGTCGGTATAGCCACTCGGGCTGGGCGTATGAAGCATGCGCTGCAGGATATCGAGAAGATAGTCCGTATCGATCTTCACCATGCAGAAACCTCTTTGGGGCGGTCGGTCTGCGAAGGCGGCCTCGGCGTGCCGCCTGGCGCCACTGTTTGCGGAAACAGCAAGTCGACGAACCGCTCCGCCGTCGGTTGCGGTTCGTGGTTAGCCAGTCCCGGCCGCTCATTGGCTTCGATGATCACGTAGTCCGGGCTGCTGACCGCCGGAACGATGAAGTCGAACCCGACCACCGGGATCTCCAGTGCCCGCGCGCCCGCCCGCGCCGCCTCGGCCAACGCCGGGTGAAGGTCATCGGTAACGTCGTGAATGGTTCCCCCGGTGTGGAGGTTGGCCGTTTTCCGAACGACCAGGGTCTCCCCGGCATCGAGAACATGGTCGAAGGTATAGCCGGCCTCCGCGACGCAGCGCTTGGTCTCGGCGTCCACGGGAATACGGCTTTCGCCCCCCGTCGCCGCGGCGCGGCGCCGGCTCTGCCGTTCGATGAGGTCGGCGATGGTATGGCGACCGTTGCCGACGACCTCGGCGGGGCGCCTGACTGCCGCCGCCACCACCTCGTCGTTGATGACGATGATGCGAAGATCCTCGCCCTTCACGTACTGCTCGATGATTACCCGATCACCCGTCTGACCGGCAGCCTCCACCGCCGCGTTGACCGCTTCGGGCGTCCGCAGGTCGACGCTGACCCCTGTCCCCTGCTCGCCCGAAGCCGGCTTCACGACGATCGACCCGAAGCGCTCCAGGAAGCGGGCATTCTCCTCCGGCGTTCCGGCATCGGCCTGGACCGGAAGCGAAAGACCGACTCCGTGCAGGACGCGGCGGGTAATGACCTTGTCCGCGCATCGGCTCATGGCGATCGCGGAGGTGAGTTCCGACAAGGATTCGCGGCAGGTAACCGAACGGCCGCCGAAGGACAGCTTGAAGCATGCCCAGTCGGCATCAAGCACCTCGATGGCAATTCCCCGCCGTCGCGCCTCGTCGACGATGATCCGGGCGTAGGGGTTCAGTGTCTCTTCGGGGGTCGGTCCCGTGTAGAGGCGCTCGTTGATCCAGTTACGGGTCTTGATCGCGAAGACGGGGATGCGCTGGAAGCCGAGCTTCTCATAGAGAGCGATCGCTTCGGCGTTGTCATGCATCACCGACAGGTCCATGAAGTGCCGGCCCCTGTCCTTGAAACGCTCCGCAAGACGGCGGATCAGGGCTTGGCCTATGCCTGGGTGCGGCGCCTGAGGGTCGACCGCCAGGCTCCACAGGCTGCTCCCTTGCTCGGGGTCGTCGAAGACCTCGTAGTGATCGACGCCCATGACCACACCGAGCACGGCATCGGTCGCCTCGTCCTTGGCGATCAGATAGCAGATCTTCTTCGATCGCCGATGGGACATGAGGAAAGCCGGATCGACCGTCACCATGTGGCGCGCGGCATAGATCCGGTTGAGTTCCGCGATCTCCTTCTCCGTCCGCACGACCGTTATGTAGAAGCCCGTCGGCCCTTTGTCGGCGGGAGAATAATCCGCAAGCCAGAGTCGAAAGGCATGGGAGGGATCGAGAAACAGCTCCTGGGGCGCCAGGGACAGGACGACGTGTGGATCACGCAAGTAAAAGGCGATGTCACGTTGCCCCGGTTTCTCCCGGCGCAGTGTCTCCGCCACCTCCGCCGCATCCGAGAAGGTGTGGGCGAAGACCAACCGTCCCCAACCGCACTCGACGATGCTCCGCGGCGTCAGCGGCTCACCGTCATAGGTCGCGGGCCCCGGCTCCCAATTTCGGAGCGACGGTCCCTCGCGGCGGTCTATCCAGGGGCTGGGTCGGCGGCTGCGACGTTTCATGGTCGTGTCCCCGTCATCCGTTCGCGTCGTCGACCTCCGCCTAGACGCCTTGGGCCTGCAACCACATCTCCAGAAGCCCGACTTGCCAGAGCTTCGATCCGCGCAGCCGCGTGATATGGCCTTCCGGATCGTCGAGCAGCGTCTCGACGTAATCGCGTTGAAACAGCCCGCGGTCCTGTGCGCGCTGCGACAACACCGTGTCCCGCACCAGATCGAGATAGGGACCACGGAGATATTTCAGCGCCGGGACAGGGAAATATCCCTTCGGCCGGTCGATGACATCCGCCGGGACAACCCGACGCGCCGCCTCCTTGAGGACGCCTTTGCCGCCTTGAGCGGTCTTGAGCTCAGGCGGAACCCGCGCCGCCAGTTCGACCAATTCATGATCGAGGAACGGCACCCGTGCCTCCAGGCTCCACGCCATGGTCATGTTGTCGACGCGCTTTACCGGGTCGTCGACCAGCATGATCGTCGAGTCGATGCGAAGCGCCTTGTCGATCGGTCGTTCCGCACCCGGACTCGCGAAATGATCGCGCACGAAGGCCGTGCTGTAGTCGTCACCGTGATGGCGCGGATCGACCGCCTGCTTGTATTCGTCGTGGTCGCGGTCGAAGAAGACACGGGCGTAATCGGCGACCGCATCACGGCTTTCGAGCATCGGCGGGTACCAATGATAGCCGGCGAAGATCTCGTCGGCCCCCTGCCCGCTCTGCACCACCTTCACATGCTTGGCGACCTCCTGCGACAACAGGAAGAAGCCGACCGCATCGTGACTCACCATGGGCTCCGACATCGCCGCGATGCAGTCGGGAAGAGCCGGCAACACGCGGTCGGTCTCCACGGGCAGCTTGTGGTGGCTGGTTCCGAAACGCTCGGCGACGACGTCCGAATACATGAACTCGTTACCGAGTTCGTTGCCGACGGACTCGAAACCGATCGAGAAGGTCTCGATCCCCGAGGCTCCCTCCTCCGCCAGCAGCCCGACGATCAGACTGGAGTCGAGCCCACCCGAGAGCAGCACGCCTACCGGCACGTCGGCAACCAACCGGCGCCGGACCGACAGGCGCAACGCATCGAGCACCCGATCTTCCCAGTCTTTCTCGCTGAGCCCGCGTTCGTCCTCACGGGTCCCGAAGGCGAGTGACCAGTAGCGGCGCTCCCGGCGCGCGCCGCCAGGTTCGATAGTCAGCATCGTCCCCGGCGACAGCTTCCGCACACCCTTGAGAATCGTGTAAGGCGCCGGCACGACGGCATGGAAGGTCATGTAGTGGTGCAGCGCGACCGGATCGATGTCGGTATCGATTCCCCCGCCCGCGAGGATCGCCGGCAAGGTGGACGCGAAACGGAAACCACCCGGCGTGTCGGCGAAATAGAGCGGCTTGATCCCGAGCCGGTCCCGGCCCAGCACGACCTTGCCCGAATCCCGTTCCCAGATCGCGAAGGCGAACATGCCGTTCAGCCGCTGGACGAAATCCTCTCCCCAGGCGTGATAGGCCTTGATCAGAACCTCGGTATCGCCCGTGGAAAAGAAGCTGTAACCCATTCCCTGCAGCGTCTCGCGCAGCTCGGGATAGTTGTAGATGGCGCCGTTGTAGACAATGCCGAGCCCCAGCGCCGCGTCGAACATCGGCTGCTGCGCGGCATCGGAAAGGTCGATGATCTTCAGCCGCCGATGGCCGAAAGCCAGCCCGTTCTGAACGAAAATGCCCGAACCATCAGGCCCTCGCCGCGCCATGACCTCGCCCATCGCGGGGAGCCCCCCCGCATCGGCACGATTGGAGCCGAATTCGATCTGCCCAAAAATTCCGCACATTGTCTCTTCGTTCTCTGCGTCCCGTGAAGGTCGATGACACTCGGATTGCGAACTTATCTGCACCGACGAAGCAATAGCGCCCGAATGCCGAGAAACGTCGATCCGCGATCAGATGACGCCGCGCATTTTGAAAGAACCGAATCGCCGGAAGGCCCGCAAAACAATAGGGTCCGGATCGAAAATGTCAATCCTACAGGTGATTTATTGGATTTTTTGCAATGCAATAGAATAATTAAAAGAATTAGTTCTGCCACATGGCGAACCGCGACTGTAAACCCTCATGGTGCGCGTAGCGGCATGGCGCCCCTACCGTCGAACGGACGATCACCGATCGCTTGCCGGACCTTCCGGAAGCCGTCATTTGAAAACATCTGGATCGATATGAGAGACGATCATTGACCTACGAGCAGTGGACCATCGTCGCCATCCTGGCTGCGGTCATGGGAGGGTTCGTGTGGGGGCGTTGGCGTTATGACGTCGTGGCGCTTGCGGGGCTGGTCGTCGCCATAGGCTTCGGACTCGTCCCCGCGAGCGATGCCTTCGCGGGGTTCGGGCATCCCGCGACGATTACCGTGGCCGCCGTTCTGGTGATCAGCCGCGGTCTCGCCAATGCCGGGGTCGTCGACTATCTCGCCCGACTGGTCGGGCCGGCGACGCGCCATCCGATCCTGCACATCGGCGCGCTCGGCGGCATCGCCGCGGCCTTGTCGGCGATCATGAACAACGTCGCCGCCCTTGCCCTGCTGATGCCCGTCGCCCTGCAGTCGGCAGCGAAAGCCAAGCACTCCCCGGCGGTGATCCTGATGCCGCTATCGTTCGCATCGATCCTCGGCGGGCTGATCACGCTCATCGGCACCCCGCCCAATGTGATCATCGCCAGCTATCGCGCCGCTGCGGGAGAGGAACCCTTCAGCATGTTCGATTTTGCTCCGGTCGGACTGGCGGTGGCTGTGGTCGGGCTGCTGTTCCTCACCTTCGTGGGATGGCGGCTGCTCCCGGCGTCGCGGCGCGCACGGATGTCGGCCGCTGAACTGTTCGATATCGAAAACTACGTTGCCGAAGCGCGCGTGACCGAGAACTCGGCCGCAATCGGAAAAACGGTAAGCGAGATCGAACAGGCGGTTACCGATAGCGAGGTGATGATCGTCGGTCTGGTGCGCGACCATCGGCATATCTACGCGAGCGCGGGTCGAGAGACCGTGGCGCCGGACGACGTCCTGATCGTCGAGGCCGGACCCGAAGGTCTGGACAAGTTCGTCACCGCGATGGGCCTCAGCATCGAAGGCGCCGACAAGGACGAAGTCGATAAAGACGAAGCCGGCGAAGACGGCGCACAGGAAGACGCCGAAGCGGAGGAGCCTTCTCTCCGCGGCGGGGACGTCACCCTGGTGGAAGCCGTGCTCGGGCCTCGTGCCCGGATCATCGGCCGGCTTGCCGGTGACCTGAACCTCCGTACCCGCTATGGGGTCAATCTCCTGGCGGTTTCCCGTCAAGGGCGCCCCTTTCGCGAAAGGGTGCGCCATGTCCGCTTTCAGGCCGGCGACGTGCTGTTGCTTCAGGGCGACGCGGAACGACTGCCGCAGGTGACCGCCTCCCTGGGGGCCCTCCCGCTCGCCGAGCGGAACCTGCAGTTCGGCAAACGCGGACAGGTCTGGCAGTGCACCGGCATTTTCGCTGCAGCGATCGCGGCAGCGACCCTGGGCTTTCTTCCTATCGCCGTATCGTTGACCATCGCCGTCGTCCTCCTGGTCCTGCTCGACATCGTTCCGGCGCGAGAGCTCTATGACGGTGTCGATTGGCCGGTGATCGTCCTGCTGGGGGCGATGATTCCGATCGGCTTCGCCATGCAGTCGACCGGCGCTACGGGCGTGATCGCCGACGGCCTGTTGGCTCTCACGGCCGGCGCACCGCCGGTCGTCGTCCTGACCTTGCTGCTCGTGCTGACCATGACCCTCTCCGACGTGATGAACAACGCGGCGACGACCGTCGTCGGCGCGCCGATCGCCATCATCATCGCCTCACGCCTTGGGGTCAGTGCCGACCCATTCCTGATGGCGGTGGCGGTCGGTGCTTCATGCGCCTTCCTGACCCCGATCGGCCATCAGAACAACACCTTGGTGCTGGGTCCCGGCGGGTATCGCTTCTCCGACTTCTGGCGCATGGGACTGCCGCTCGAGATTCTCATCGTCGTCGTCTCCGTCCCCATGATTCTTCTGGTCTGGCCTCTGTGAGGCCGGCCGCTGGCCACCCGAGCACCGCGTGACCGCGCTGGCCGCAATGGACTTCGGCACGGCCTGTTTCAAGATGATCTCAGGCCAATTCCCTTACCTCGCCCCCGTCTTCCACGATCGAGAGCGGTAGGGCATCATCATGGTAATCGGCGCGGTCGCTTCTGCTGCCTTTAGGCAGCGGACGACCGGCCAGACCGGCTGGTAATCACCCACAATGATCCGGTTCACCGTCGTCACCGACGACGCCAGCGAAAGGGCCCGACAGCGGATCGAGGCGGTAAAGGGCCTCTATCGCAAAGCCTTTCCCTACGACCTTCTATATCCCGACAAGATCGCGGCCTTGATTGCCGAGCGGGCGTCGCTCGACTTCGACGTGCTGCTGCTGGTGGGCGAAGACGGACGTGGTCAAACGCTGGGATTTACCCTCCTGTTCTTCTTCGCCGACCTGCAGGTCGCCTATCTCGACTATATCGCCAGCGATCCCGCACGCAGGACACGCGGGATCGGCAGCGCCCTCTACGAAGCGACACGCGAACTCGCGTTGCGCAAAGGCGCGCGCGGCATGTTTCTCGACGTACCGCCGGACGAACGGGAGAGGTTGAAGGAACCGGAGCGTCTCGCGATCAACCGGCGCCGTCTCGCCTTCTATGAACGGTTCGACGCCCGGCCGGTCGCCGGGACTCTATACGAAGCCTTGGATACCGAGAGCAACCAGGGCTACCCGACCTTCCTGGTATTCGATCCGCTGGGCCGCAGGCTCACCTTGCGCCGGCTGCAGCTTCGCAAGGTCATCCGCCGCATCCTGCGGGCCAAATACGGACTCAGACGAGACGATCCCGAGGTCGTGCGGATCGTTCACTCGGTCAGGGACGACCCGGTCACGATCCGGCCGCCACGCTATGCCGCTCCAGACGAGACATCGGTCGACCTGGATTTCCTCAAGCCCATCCATCTCGTTGTCGGCCGACACTATGAACTTCATCATCTTCGCGAACGCGGCTATGTGGAGCGCCCGGCACGGATCGACTCGATTCTTCGTGGTCTCGCCGATTTCCCCTTGGAGCGCGTGAAACCGCGCCATTTCGGTGATGCGCCGATCCGGGCGGTCCATGATCCTGCGCTGGTCACCTATCTGGCCACAGTCTGCGCTCGGCTTAAGCCGGGACATCTCGTCTACCCCGAGGTCTTTCCGATCCGGCGTCCTGACCGACAGCCGAAGGAACTGGAAATCCGGGCCGGCTACTACTGTCTCGATACCTTCACTCCGCTTTCGAACACGGCCTACCTGGCCGCCCGTGCCGCGGTCGACTGTGCGATCACCGCCGCCGACCTGATCGCCGATGGCGCCCGCGTCGCCTACGCCCTGTGTCGTCCGCCGGGCCATCATGCGGAGATCCGCGCCTTCGGCGGATTCTGCTACTTCAACAACGCAGCGATCGCCGCCAACCGTCTAAGCCGCGGCGGCAAGCGAGTGGCGCTGCTCGACGTCGACCATCACCATGGCAACGGATCTCAGGAGATCTTCTATCGGCGAAGCGATGTCTTCACCGTCTCCATTCACGGCCACCCGAACCTGCATTATCCGCATTTCTCAGGCTTCGCGGATGAACGTGGCGCCGGTGACGGGGTGGGTTTCAATCGGAACTATCCGTTGAAGGACGGCATTGGCGACGACGCCTATGTCGAGGTCCTCGACGACGCCCTGAAGCAGATCGGACGCTTCCGCCCCGACTACCTGGTTCTCTCGCTCGGCTTCGACATCATGCGGGGTGATCCGACCGGCGGCTTCGTCGTGACGACCAGGGGAATACGAACTATCGGCAACCGCATAGGCCGCCTCGGACTTCCGACACTCATCGTCCAGGAGGGCGGCTATTCCCGCCACAACCTCAGGGTCGGCGCCCGCGCCTTCTTCCTCGGGCTCTCGGCCACCCTCTACTGATCGCGTGCGACGGCCACGATGAACAGACGCCTGAACGGGAACAGCGTCGTTCCATCGGCCTCACGCGAATAGACAGCGTCGATCCGCTCGGAATAGGCAGTGAGGAAGCGTCGAGCTTCACCCTCATCCATTACATCAAGGATAGGACGCAACGTCGTTCCGCACATCCACTTTACGATCGGCGAATCACCTTCCAAAACCTGCAGGTACTCGGTCTCCCAGATGTCGGTGACGGCGGCAAGGGGCGCGAGAAGCCGGTGATAGTCGGCAGCCGATGCCACGGGAGAATCTGCCAGCCGATCGCCCAGCTTCGTCCGCCATTCCGGCGCCGCGGCGAGTTCGCGGGCGATGCGGTGGGACGGCGCCCGAAAGTTCAGCGGCATCTGCACCGCCAGAACGCCACCTGGCGCCAACGCGTCCAGCAAGCGCGGAAACAGTGCTTCGTGATCCGGGACCCATTGCAGGGCGGCATTGCTGTAGATGACATCGGGCGGCTCCGACGGCGTCCAGGACGCGATATCCCCATAGTCGAAGCGGATTCCGGGCGCGGTCTTCCGCGCCGTCTCCAGCATGGGCTCCGAATTGTCGATGCCGACCACCGCCGCCTCCGGCCAGCGCTCGGCGAGGAGCAGCGACACGTTGCCGGCTCCACACCCCAGGTCGACGACCCGCCGGGGCGGCCGACAATGGATCGCCGCCAGAAGGTCCCGCGCCGGCCGGGTACGATGGTCGGCGAAGCCGAGATAGCGCTCGGGGTCCCAACTGGCCATGGCGTCCTTCCGGTTCTCTAAGGCGTGGAGTGGCGAAGCGAACTTCGTTAGGATCGGCGCCCGCGAGCATGGCGCCCAGAGGCCGCGATTTTCGCCCAAATCCGAACTTTGTCGAGCGGCGCCGAACGCCGCCCCTTTCCCGCAACGAACGCAATGGAGACAGACACGCATGAGCGATGTTGGCGGTATCGCGGCAGATCAGCTTCGCCAGTTCATCGAGCGCATCGAACGCCTGGAGGAGGAGAAGAAGAACCTGACGGACGACATTCGCGACGTCTATGGAGAGGCCAAGGCCAACGGCTTCGACGTCAAGGTCATGCGCCAGATCGTGCGGCTGCGGAAGATGGAGGACCACCAGCGCAAGGAGACCGAGGAACTGCTCGACCTCTACCGCGCTGCGCTCGGCATGTGACTGAAGCTTCGCCCCCTCCTCCGCCGGGACAGGGACGATGACCGTCACCTACCCATCGAAAATCGAACGCGACGTCGCCAGGTCGTCAGAGGGCGAGGACGGCAAGACGACGCCGCGTCGCGTCCTGGTCGTCCGCAATCCGACCGCGGGACGAAGGCGTCATGGCTATTACCGCGCCGTCCTACGCGTCCTGGAGGCGATGGGCTGCGTCGTGGCCTGCCGGGACACCATGCAAAGCGGCGATGCCGAGAGGATCGCAGCCGAGATCGACGGTAACGACTACGACGTCATTGCCATCGCGGGGGGCGACGGGACCATCAACGAGGCGCTGAATGGCCTCCGCGCGGACAGCCCGGCCCTCGCCGTCATTCCGCTCGGCACCGCCAACGTGCTGGCACTGGAACTGGGCCTTCCCAAGAATCCCGCCGAACTGGCGACGATCATCGCCGAGGGGCGGCCGATGCCGATCCGGCTCGGCCGCCTGAATGAGCGACGTTTCGTCATGATGGCCGGGGCCGGATTCGATGCCCGCGTCGTCGCCGGCGTCACCACGGGCTTCAAAAGACTGGCGGGCAAGGCGGCCTATGTGTGGCGCTCGATCGTCGAACTGCTCCGCTATCAAGACGTCGACTATTCGGTGGAGGTCGATGGGACCAGCTATCATGCCGCCTCCGTCGTCGTCGCCAACGGACGCCACTACGGCGGACCGTTCATGATCGCCCCCGAAGCAGACCTGTGCGTCGACTCTTTCGAGGTCTGCCTGTTCGAGCGCGGTGGCCGGTTCAACGCCATGCGCTATGGGCTGGGTCTGATCACCCACCGCATCCATAAAATGAACGGCCTCAAGATCGTTCGCGGCAAGTCCATCACGATCCTCGGACCGCTCGCCGAGCCGATCCAGGTCGACGGCGACATTTTCGGCCAGCTTCCGGCGAGCATCACGCTCGACCCCGATCCGGTCGCGATCCTCGTCCCTTCTCGGGGATAGGCCCGGCGGTTGGCGTTCACAAAATGAACATTGGCTTGACGCCATGTTCATCCCATGAACAATGAGACCGTCCAGGGTTGACCAGGGCTGGTGTCCGCTGTGCCGGATGCCAGGATCGAGGCTTTCGGCACCGAGTTTTCCCACGACGACGCGCGGGATCGGGCAGCGGTCGAGTCCCTCAATGAGCAGCAATCGGTGAACCTACCTATCCCCGGCTGGGCCGCGGCCCGCGATCTCGAGGTGACGAAGCGCACGGCGGTGCTGTTTCTCGGCCTGCACTTGGCCGGCACCGTGTTCGAAAGTCTCGGCATCGCGATGATACTGCCGATTCTCCAGTTCATGCAGGCAGGCAACGATCCCGCCGCCCTCGCCGCGGAATCCGGCCTGTGGCAGAAGCTGATCGACGCCTACGGCTTCGTCGGCTTGCCGGTGACCTTGCCGACCCTGCTCGCAACCAGCTTCGCCCTCCTCCTGGTTCGCCAAGTCTTCTTCTATGCACGGACGGTCTATGCGGCCGAGGCGCGGTTCGGGCTGATCGCGGACATCCGCCGGCGTGCCTTCCGCAACTTCCTGGCTGCACGTCTCGACTACATGGACGGGCAACGGGTCGGCGGCCTGATCAACGACTTCACCATCGAGACCGACCGGGCGGCCACCTGCTTGTTCTCGATGCTGACGCTGCTGGCATACGCGATCCTGGCACTGGTCTATTTCGCGATGCTGCTGCTGATCTCGCCGACGATGACCATCGCGTCGGTGGTGGTGATCGCGGTCGGCATGCTCAGCCTGCACGGCCTTATGGAACGAAGCCGCAACGTCGGCGCCGATATCACCGACGCGAACCAGACCCTGGCGCGGTTCATGATCGAGCGGCTAAAGGCCCTGAGGCTCATCCGCCTTTCGGGCACGGAAGCCGCCGAAAACGCCGAGATGGGCAGGCTGGTCGAGCGCCAGCGACACAGCTTCGTGGCCGGGCAGATGCTGCTGGCGCGGATCGGTGTGATCCTGGAGCCGATCATCATCGGCGCCGGTCTGTTGTTCCTCGGCGTCGGCCATCAGGTGCTTGGCCTCGGCATCGAGGAGATGGGCATCTTCCTGATCGTCTCCCTGCGGCTGCTACCGATCGCCAAGCAGGCGGCTACGGTCCGGCAGACTGTCCTCAGTACGGTCGCCAGCCTGGGCGCCGTGGTTCGCCGCTCCCGGGACATGGAAGCCCTGCAGGAGACGGCAGCGGGCGACGCTCCCCTCGAGACACTGGACCAGGGCATCCGGTTCGAGAATGTCCGCTATGCCTACACCGCGTCGTCGGAGGGGGAAGAGAACCAGCCGGCCGCGCTCGACGGGGTCGACCTGTTCATTCCCGCCCATCGGATGACAGCGCTCGTCGGCCCGTCCGGCGCGGGCAAGTCGACGCTGATCGACCTCCTGCCCAGGCTTCGCGATCCGCAGTCGGGCCGTATACTGATCGATGACATACCCATCGATCAGTTCCGGATAACGGACTTGCGTTCCAACATCGCCTATGCCCCGCAATCACCACAACTCTTCGACGTCTCGGCAGCGACCCACATCCGCTATGGGAGCCCCGACGCCAGTGACGAGGACGTGCGCGAAGCGGCGCGGCTCGCCGGCGCGGACAAGTTCATCGAAGCCCTGCCTCAGGGCTACGACACGCCGATCGGCGAGGAAGGCGGCCGGCTGTCGGGTGGTCAGCGCCAGCGTCTCGACCTCGCCAGGGCACTGGCCGGGCGCATGCCGATCCTCATTCTCGACGAGCCGACCAGCAATCTCGACGCCGACGCGGAGCTCGCCTTCCGCGAAGCCCTTGGACGCATCCGGCGCGAGACGGACATGACGGTGATCGTCGTCGGACATCGTCTTTCGACCACCGCCGATGCCGACCAGATCGTCGTCCTGGATCGTGGCCGGGTCCGCGAGGCCGGCAGCCACGACGCCCTGATCGCCAATGGCGGCTGGTACGCCCAGGCATTTTCGAAGCAACAGGGAAAGCCCTCGTCAAAGGAGTTGAGCGTCGCTCATGGATAGTCTGTTCACCGGCGCACGGGTGCTGATCACCGGCGGTACCGGCTCGTTCGGTCATGCCTTCGTGCAGAGCCTGCTCGACACCGCGAAGCCGGCACGGCTGGTGATCTACAGCCGCGACGAGCTGAAGCAGTACGAGATGGCCCAGCGCTTCCCGCTGGAGGACTATCCGGCTATCCGCTACTTCATCGGCGACATCCGCGACGAGAGCCGGCTCAAACGGGCCATGGACGGCATCGACTACGTCGTTCATGCGGCCGCGCTGAAGCATGTGCCGACCGCCGAATACAATCCGTTCGAGTGCATCCGCACCAACGTCCACGGTGCAGAGAACGTGGTCTCGGCGGCGATCGACGCCGGCGTCCGCAAGGTCATCGCGCTTTCGACCGACAAGGCCTGCAACCCGATCAACCTCTACGGCGCGTCGAAGCTCGCCTCCGACAAGATCTTCGTCGCCGCCAACAGCCTGGCCGGCGCGCGCGACACCCGCTTCGCCGTGGTCCGCTACGGCAATGTGGTCGGCTCGCGGGGCAGCGTCCTTCCCTATTTCCAGCGGCTGGTGGCCGAGGGCGCCAAGGACCTCCCCATCACCGACGACCGCATGACACGCTTCTGGATCACCCTGAAGCAGGGCGTCGACTTCGTCGCCAACGCCTTCGGCTGGATGGAGGGCGGCGAGATCTTCGTCCCCAAAATTCCCAGCATGCGGGTAGTCGATCTGGCGCGGGCGGTGGCCCCCGACCTTCCCCATCGCGTCGTCGGCATTCGCCCCGGCGAGAAGCTGCACGAGGTCATGGTCGGCGAGGACGACGCCCGCAACACCATCGAATACGACGACCGCTACGTGATCCTGCCGACCTTCCATCCCTGGCGGGCGGGCGATATCCCGCATGGCCAGGGAAAGCCGGTGGCCGACGGCTTCCGCTACGCGAGCGACACCAACGACCGCTGGTTCGAGGTGGAAACGATGCGCGACCTGCTGGCATCGGGCGACGTCTGAGCCGCAATCGGTGCCGAAGCCTCTCCCATACGGCCGCCAACTCATCGAGGATGACGACGTCGACGCGGTCGTCGCCGTCCTCAAGTCCGACTTCCTCACCACCGGGCCGGAAGTCCCGGCCTTTGAGGCCGCCTTCGCCGAGGCGGTCGACGCCTGCTTCGCCGTCGCCTGCTCCAGCGGCACCGCCGGCCTCCACCTCGCCGCCATGGCGGTGGATACCGGCCCGGGCACCGCCGTCGTCGTTCCCAGCATCACCTTTCTGGCAACCGCCAATGCGTTCCGCCTGATGGGCGCCGAGGTGGTGTTCGCCGACGTCGATCCCGACACCGGCCTGATGACCCCGGCGACGGCGCGCGAAGCCCTGGCACGCGCAACGCAGGCACCGAAAGCAATCGTGCCGGTCCATCTCGGCGGACAGACGGCCGACATGGCCGGTCTCGCCACCGTTGCGGACGAAGCCGGCGCCGTCCTGGTGGAAGACGCCTGCCATGCGCTCGGCACCAGCTATCGGACGGGGGGCAATAGCCACACGGTGGGCTCCGGCGCCCATGCCGTAGCAGCGGTTTTCTCCCTGCACCCGGTGAAGACCGTAACCGCGGGAGAAGGCGGTGTCGTCACGACGAACGATCCGACCCTCGCCGAGCGACTGGCCCGCTTCCGCAACCACGGCATGGTCCGAACGCCCGAGCAGTTCACAGACGGCGAGCGCGCCTTCGCCGCCGACGGCACGGCCAACCGCTGGTACTACGAAATGCCGGCGGTTGGGCTCAACTACCGCCTGACCGACATTCAGGCCGCGCTGGCGCGGAGCCAACTCGCCAAACTGCCTCGCTTCGCCGAGACGCGGCAGCGGCTGGTCGCCTTCTACGACCAGCGCTTCGCTCACTTGGCATCGGTCCTCCGACCCGTGACTCTCGTGCCGGAGTGCGATGCCGTGCGGCACCTCTATCAGGTTCTCATCGACTTCGACGCCGTGGGCCTTGACCGCAACGCCTTCATGGCGGCGCTCGCCGCCGACGGAATCCTGACCCAGGTCCACTACATCCCGGTCCATCGCCAGCCTTACTACCGCTCCATGGCACAGGACCTCGATCTGCCCGGTGCCGATACCTTTTACGCGCGCACCCTGTCGCTACCGCTGTTCGCGGCGATGGACGAGGCAGATGCCGAGCGCGTCGCACAGGCCGTCGAGCGTTTGCTCCTGCCGGCGCTCCGATGACGGCCGCCCTCGCCCATCGCACCTCTCCGGCAACGGACCCTGCACCGTCGCTTGCCGAGATCAGGCGAACGGCGAAAGCCCCGCTCCTCGGCCTCGCACGCCTTCTCGCCGATTCGGACGAAGCGCGTCGCGATAGGTTGCTGCTCGCCGGACCGACTGTCGCGGCCGTTGCCCGCGGCCTTCTCGACCGGGCTCTGACGGTACCCGGCAGTACGGACGAGGCCTTGCCGCCCTCCGCCGGCAGCTTCGCGGTCTCTGTGCCCGACAAAGCCCTGCTTCGCCGGATGGCGCGCGCCGCGACCTGGAACCCGCCTTGGCGATGGCCGTCGGCGATGCTGGCGCCCCGAACAGTGGCGGTGAGCCACAACAGTCTGCTCAACGTGGCGGTAAAGGAACGGCCGGGCGCCAAGGGGTTCATCCACGCGGAATCGGTGATCGCCGAAGCCCGCGCCGCGGCCGGCACCAGGAGCAAGGACAGACGCCTCCACGACGATGCCCTTGCCCTCTGCGAGGCGATGATGGCCGCGACGCCTCTCGGCGACGCGCAGCGTGAGCAGGTCGTGGCGACGCTTCTTCCCGTCGCAGAGACCGCCTTGGAAGCAGCCGCAAGCGATCTCGCCAGCCTTCCTCGCCACCTGCCGCACGCGCGCAGCCTGTGGTCGGCCACGGGGGGCAAATACGCGGCGCGCGCCGTAGGCCTCGCAGCAATGCGGGCGGGCCGCGAGGTCGTGCGTTTCGACCACGTCGGCACCGGAGCGCTCGTCGCCGACCGGCTGGGCCTCGATCTCACCGAGCGGGCCGTCTCCACGGAGGTCGTCGTCGCGACCCAGGGTCTCGCCGCCGCCGCCGAGGAGAACCCCTCCGACCTCGCTCTTCCCTTGGGGCGGTTGAACGCCAGCGGCGGCGACCCCGAATTCCGGTTCCCGCTTTCGGTGCGCCCTCGCGCCAGCAGACCGCGGGTTGTCTACGCGACCACTCTTCTCCGTGGCCTTCGCCAGTACCATGACGGCCTGCTCACCGACGCGGTCTATCTGAATTGGCAGGTCGAGGTCGCGACCGCCCTGGCCAAGCTGCCGATCGACCTGATCGTCAAACCGCACCCGGCAACCGTCTACCCTGGCGGCATCAATCCCCTGGAGGCGGTTGCGCCGGTCGCCAAGGGGCCGTTCGAGGCGTTGATGGCCGAGGCCGACCTCTATGTCTTCGACTACGGGCAGACGACGACCTTCTGGAAGGGGCTGGCGACCGCCCAGCCCGTCGTCTATCTAGACCTCGGCATGACCGACTTCCTGCCCGGCGTCCGCGACGCGCTGGCAGAAAGGGCTGCGATCGTCCCCGTCGCCTATGACGACCTGTCCGGCGTACCCGTTCTGTCGGACAACGACCTTCGTGCCGCCATCGACAGCGCACCGACGGCCGGAGGCGGCAATCACTTCCGCCGTCTTCTCGGCGGAGAACCGGCATGAAGACCGTCGCCATCCTCCAGGCCCGGACCGGGTCGAGCCGCCTGCCCGGCAAAGTCCTCGCCGATCTCTGCGGCAAGCCGGTGCTGGTCCACTGCCTGGATCGGGCCAAGGCGATCGAGGGTGTCGACGCGGTCTGCCTCGCTACGACGACCAGTCCCGGCGACGACGCCGTCGCCGACCTCGCGGGCAACGTTCCCGGCGTCACGATATTCCGCGGGTCCGAGGCCGACGTCCTGGGGCGCTATCTGGGCGCCGCGCAGGAGACTGGGGCCGAGGTGGTGCTGAGGCTTACCTGCGACTGCCCCCTGATCGACCCTGAGATCTGTGCCGCGGTCATCGCCCTTCGCGCCGAAGCCGAGGCGCCCTACGCCACCAACGTCATGGAACGGGACTGGCCGCACGGCCTCGACTGCGAGGCCTTCCCGATGGCCGAGCTGGAGCAGGCCGCGGCGGAAGCGACCGAGCCTTACGACCGGGAGCATGTCACTCCCTATATCCGCCGGCATGCAGGCACACGCGCCGTCAACTTGGGCGGGCCGGGCGGGGCGGCGGCAGAGCAGCGCTGGACCCTCGACTATCCGGAAGACCTCGCCTTCCTCCGCGCCCTGTTCCCGCTGCTCCCGCAGGACCGGCGGGCCGGATGGCGGGAGGTCATGGCCGTGATCGAAAAACATCCCGAGATTGCCGCGATCAACACCGATCGCGCGATCCCCGCGCAAGGAAAGGCCGCGTCGTGAGCGATACGCCTCAGGTCGACTTCTGGCGAGGCGCCTTCGGCGACGCCTATACCGATCGCAACGCCTTGTCGGGCGATGCCCTGCGTGCCCGGACGGCGATGTGGGCGCGGGTGCTGGAGCCCGTCCGCAGCCGCCCGCCGGCGAGTGTTCTCGAAGTCGGCGCCAATGTCGGCATCAACCTCCGCGCCCTCTCCGGCCTGCTCGACGCCGACCTCTACGCGGTGGAGCCGAATGCGGCCGCGCGAGGCCGTCTCTCCGAATCGGGTCTCGTCCAGCCCGACCATGTCTTCGATGCCACCGGCGACGACCTTCCCCTCGCTGACGGCGCGGTCGAGATGGTCTTCACCTCCGGCGTCCTGATCCATGTCGCCCCGGAGCGGCTGGAGGCTACCTGTCGTGAGATGCACCGGGTGAGCAGCCGGCTGATCGCCTGCGTCGAGTACTTCTCCGTCTCGCCGGAGGAACGGACCTATCGCGATCACTCCGAGCGTCTGTTCAAACGCGATTTCGGCGGGTTCTGGTGGGACCTGTTCCCGGACCTCCGTCTGCTCGACTACGGCTTCTTCTGGCGCCGGGCGACGGGCCTCGACGACCTGACCTGGTGGCTGTTCGAGAAGCCGTGACGGGCAACAAGACACCACGTCTGCTGTTCCGTTTCGATGCCTCCGCCACGGTCGGCTGGGGGCATATGGCGCGCTGCCTGGCGCTCGACGAAGCGCTCGGCGGGCGCATGGAAAGCGTCTTCGCGGTCAATGAGGAAGCCCTGACCGGCCTGCCGCCGGCTGCCCGAGAAACCGCCCTCTCACCCGGCGCCATCGCCGGGTCCGGCACCTTCACAGCCGCCGTCGTCGACCACTACGGGATGCGAGCCGAAGACGAGACCCGGCTTCGCGCCATAGCGCGCAAGATCGTCGTCCTGGACGACCTCGCGGACCGGCACCACGACGCAGACCTGCTGGTCGACGCCCTCCCCGGCGGAGGACCTGAGCGCTATCGTAAGCTCGTGCCATCTGCATGCAGAATTCTGACGGGAGCCGACTTCGCGTCCCTTCACCCTCGCTTCCGCACGGCCCGCCTTGCCGACCGGAAGACCCGGATCGAAGGAAACCCACTGAAAGTGCTGGTTTCGATGGGAGCGACGGATCCCAGCGATGTCAGCCGCCGGGTCCTCAAGGAAATCGATGCGACTGACCTGCCGCTGTCGGTGACCGTCGTCCTCGGCTCCGCCGCCCCGCATCGGGACGGCATCCGCGCTCTCTGCCGGAAGATGCGCCAACCGACCGAGCTTCTAGTCGGGGTAGAGGACATGGCGTCGCTCTACGGCGCGCACGACATAGCCATCGGGGCACCGGGGGTGAGCGCGTTGGAACGTGCCTGTGTCGGTCTACCTACCCTTCTCGTCATGACTGCCGACAACCAGCTTCATGTCGGCCGGGCCCTGGCGGATGCCGGCGCCGCCATTAACCTGGGAAAAGCTGAGACCCTCGCGCCCGACGCAATCGCCGCTGCTCTGTCCGACCTTGCGGGCGATGCCGAGGCAAGAAGCGCCATGGCCCGCCAAGGCTGCGCCCTCGTCGACGGGCTGGGGGCGCCCCGTATCGCCGCGCATATCCTCACCGATCCCAAGACGAAGGACAGTGCCGCCCTTGTCGCCCGCCGCCTGAAGACCGAGGACGCCGCCACCATCCTGCGCTGGCAGACTGCACCGGGCGCGCGCCGCTTTTCGCGCAATCCCGAGCCGCCGACGGAAGCGCAGCACGCCGCCTGGGTCGCATCGCGGCTCATCTCGCGCGAAGCGGTGACCGAAGTGCTGACGCTCGACGGCGAGCCCGTCGCCATGGTGCGAAGCGACGAGCGTGGGGAGGAGAACGAGGTTTCGGTCATCGTCGCTCCCGAGCAGATGGGCCGGGGAGTCGGCACCGCCGCCATCCGCTACCTCCAGGCGCTTCTCCCGCAAACGTCGCTCACCGCCTACATTCATCCTGAAAACGAAGGTTCGCTCAGGCTATTCTCAGCCTGCGGCTTCGGCTCCAGCGGGCCTTACCGGATGCGGATGTTGGATGCCTGACCGCATGACGGAGAACGACATGGCCACGCCCCACATCGCCATTGCCGGCCGCGCCATCGGGCCGTCTCACCCGCCTTACATCATCGCCGAGATGTCGGCGAACCATCTTGGCCGGTACGAGCATGCGGTCGAGATCCTGGAGCGCGCGGCGGAAGCCGGGGCCGATGCGGTGAAGCTTCAGACCTACCGCGCCGACACCATCACCATCGACCATGACGGGCCGGGCTTCCGCATCGAGGACGGCCCGTGGGCCGGGCGCACCCTCTATCAGCTCTACGAGGACGCGCAGATGCCGTGGGAGTGGCACGCGCCGCTGATGGCCCGCGGGCACGAACTCGGCATCGCCGTCTTCTCCTCGCCCTTCGACGAGACTGCGGTCGACCTTCTCGCCTCCCTCGGCGCCCCCGCCTACAAGATCGCGAGCTTCGAGGCCATCGACCTGCCATTGATCCGCTACGTCGCCCAACAGGGCAAGCCGATGATCGTCTCCACCGGCATGGCGTCGGCGGATGAAATCGTCGCGGCGCACGACGCGGCAATGACCAGCGACGGCGGCGTCGCCCTGCTCCATTGCATCAGCGGCTATCCGACGCCGATCGGCCAGGCCAACCTGCGGACGATCCCCGATCTCGCCCGGCGCTTCCCCAACACCGTGATCGGTCTTTCCGACCACACCCTCGGGACGGTTGCGGCAGCAACCGCCATCGCCCTCGGCGCAGCCATCATCGAGAAGCATGTGACCTTATCACGGGCCGACGGCGGCCCCGACGCCGCCTTCTCGCTGGAACCGGGCGAGCTTCGCACCCTCGTCACCGATTGCCGGGCGGCCTGGGAAGCCCTGGGCTCGCCCGAAGAACGCATGCAGGAGAGCGAGAAGACCAGCACCCCCTTCCGACGTTCCCTTTATGCGGTCGCCGACATTGCCGAGGGGGAGCCCTTCACCCGCGAGAACGTCCGCTCGATCCGCCCCGGCTACGGCCTGCGGCCTGAGCGCATCGCCGATCTTCTGGGAAAGCCGGCACGCCGGCCAATCAAGCGCGGCGAACCGATCATCGAGGCCGCCGTCGCCTGGTGAGCGGTCAGCGCGTGGTCAGCACCGCCACACCGCCGCCCATATAGCCGGTCTCGATGGCGACCGAGAAGCCCAGTGGCTCCGAGAGCGCGGCGATCCGCTCAGGCGATCTGTAATACTGCCCCTTCACCCTCAGCTCGCCGATCTTGTCCGGCATCGGAAAGTCGTAGAAGAACTTGCCGTCGAGCACGCGGCGGATGCCTGAGAGAATCCGCTTCAGGTCGTCGTCGGCCACGTACTGCAGGGCCGAGAACGACGCCGCCATGTCGAAGCGGAACCCATGGAGGTCGGACAGGTCGAAATCGCGGACCGTGACGAGGTGATAGCGCGACCGCTCGATCCCCGCCGTTTCCATCAGCCGGATCCCCCGCTGCATGAAGCGGCGGGAGATGTCGGCCCCCACATAGAAGCCGCTTGTCAGGTAGGGCACCACGAACACCCCGCCCCGCATCGGCCCGCAGCCGTAGTCGAGAAAACGATGCTCCGGCTTCAAACCGTTCGCGACGAGATAGTCGAACTGGACGCGGCCCTTGGCCTGGTAGTCGTCGGACAGCGGCATGTCGAGCAGAGGAAGCTGGGCCGCGTCGGTCGCGTCGGCCCAGTAGTCCAGCCGCGCGCGCCCCATCGCCCGATACTTGACCGCATAGCGCAGCTTGGCCGCGGGGCCCAGAACGAAGCGGTGACGCAGGGATTTCGACGGGCCGCGAAGATGGTCGAGTATGCTGGCCAAGGCCTTAGGCGCGCTCCAATCGGTGTCTTGCCCTCGACCGGACGAGGACTGATGAAACGGTGCCGACTGAACCTGTCATCGAGCGGCTACCGGGCTCGGCGCATGTGATGGCCGGACCGGGGCGCTTCGTCAAGCCTCGTCGCCTTCGCTCTCATCGCCCCTCCGTGAGGCGC
>MDTD01092705.1_pt1 | contig 36234 bp, 33 predicted proteins | sample 811221 | NCBI WGS metagenome assembly MDTD01 (sample SAMN05326646, study PRJNA326480) | marine metagenome | isolation source: seawater | place: Pacific Ocean: South West | collected 2011
AGATCATTTAATAAAAAACAATTTAAATTAAAAGAGCATATAGAGAGACTATTGTATGGTGTAAAAATTTACAGAATACCTTTAAATAAAACTGCTAAAGAATTAGAGGATATTTGTTATAAAACTATTGAATTAAATGAACCAGTATTTAGTAAAACAGACGAACACCGACTCATGATAAATGTAAGTAGAGGTCCACTAGGTATTTATGCTCCAATATTTGATTATAAAATTGAACCGACATTAGTAGTCGCAGATTTTCCTCTAAAATGGACTGTTTCATATATGGGCAAACTTTACGATGAAGGTATAAATGCAGTTTTAACAAACCAAAGAGCAATACCAGCTCATTTACTTGAACCAAAAATAAAAAACAGAAGTAGAGTTTTTTATCAAATGGCAAATATAGAGGCATCAATGTTTAGAGGTAAAAATAATTGGGCATTATTAATGGACACAGATGGTTATATTGCCGAAGGTAGTGGTGACAATTTTTTTATTATAAAAGATGGAAAAGTTATAACACCAGAAGCAAGAAACTGTCTTGTTGGCATATCTAGAAATTACATTTTTGAGATATGTGAACAACTACAAATAGAATGTATAGAAAAAAATTTCGGACCATATGAAATTTATACTGCCGATGAAGCTTTTATGACTGGCACTCCATTTTCTATTCTACCAGTATTTAAGTTTAATGAACTACCTATTGGTGATGGTAAATTTGGAAAAATAACAAAAGTTTTAATTGATCAATGGGGAAAAAATGTAGGTGTTGATCTAATTAAACAAATAAAAGATTTTTCTAAAGAGTGTGAAGACATCAGGAACAAAACCGCTGGAACTACTAATCCTTATCAGTTTTCTTCTCCAGATACTCCAAAATGAATGATTAAAATTAAAAAAAATTTATATTTATCAAAATATAAATCTAATTATTTTAGAGATATTTTAAATTATTCCAAAAAGGAAAAATTTGTTGAATTTATGGAATATAAGCCATTCACCAAATTACAACTACAGAAATGGATTAAACAAAAATTAAAAAACAAAGATTTATATTTCTATGTGATAATTTATAAATCAAAAGTCATTGGAACTTATTTGATAACCCCTCTAGGTCCTGGAAAAAAAAGGTGTGATTTAAGTTATGGTATTGATCCTGATTATCACGGGTTAGGCATTTTTCAATCAATAACAAGAAAAATTTGTAAAAATTTAAAATTTAATAGATTTGAAATTATTACAAGAGTTGCACATTTTAAAAATTTAAAATCCTGCAAAAAACTTTCTTTTAAAAAAGAAGGTATTTTAAAAAAATATTATTTTGATCTAAAATTAAAAAAATATTTTGATGGTATTATACTATCTTATATAAAATAATGATTGGTTCGAGTAGTTTTTCAAAAAAGATATACCTATATAATTCACTTAATTATATAAAAAAAAGAATTTAACTTTATATTAAAAATCAATAATTTAGAAATTTTAAAAAATATAATAATTTATGATTAAATAAGTTGAATAAATCAATGTTGAATAGAGTAATTATAATTGGGGGTAATGTATTTAAACAAGACGGTCCAGTTTTTAGTTTTATAGATGTATGCAAAAAAAATAAAATTGAAGTATTTTTAATTACAGATGAAATTCATCTTAAATATCCAACCAAAAATAAAAATAGTTTTGAAAGTGAATTGATAAAACGAAAAATTAAATTCAAAAGTTTTAAAAAATTTGGATACAATACGCTTAGATTTATAACTCAGTTAAAAAATAAAAAAACATTTATAATATCTCTAAACTCAATATGGATTTTCAATCGTGAAACAATTAGAAAACTTAAAAAAATTTATAATTATCACAATATAGACTTACCTAGCTTCCGAGGTGCAGGATGCCATTCTTGGAGAATAATGATGAATGAAATGCATTCAACTTTGAATATTCATTTAGTTTCTGATAAATTAGACCAAGGGGATGTATTATTAAAAAAAAAAATAAAAATACCTAAACATATTAAAAATTTAACTGAAACTTATAATTATTTAGTACCACATGAGATAGATTTATTTGATAAATTCGTAAAAAAACTTCTTAGTAATAAATTGAATAGAATAAAACAAAATAACTCTAAATCGTTTTATTGGCCATCTTTAAAAACATCTGTAAATGGTTTTATTGATTGGAGTTGGAGCTCTAGAGACATCATTCTTTTTAGCAATGCATTTGATGCTCCTTTTTTTGGAGCAAGTACATTTCTCAATGGTCACAAAATTCACCTAACAAAAGCAAAAATCTCAGATAAAAAAAAATTTCATCCTTTTCAAATTGGAATTATTTATAGAAGAATTAATTCTAGAATATTTATTGTCACGTCTGATGGTAGTGTTAGTTTCAACTTTTTAAATCCAAACAAAATTAAATACAAATTAGGAGATCGTGTATATACAAATCCAAAGTCTATTTTAGCTAGTAGAGGGATTAAATAAATGAAAAATTATATTCAAAAAATTAAAAACATTAAAAATCAGTTTGGAAAATTTAATAGTTCTGAAGTAGAAAATGTACTGAATGTGTTAAATAATGATAAAATAGATTACGTAAAAAGATTAGAAAATCTATTTTGTAAAAAATTTAATGTAAAATATGCAATCGCGTGTAATTCTGGCACTTCCGGTCTACATGCTGCTATGTATTCATTGGGATTAAAAGAAAATGATGAGGTTATAGTTCCTGGGCTTGCGGTAGTTATGGATGCTTATGCTGTTTTTCATAGAGGTGCAAAAGTTGTGTTTTGTGATGTCGATCCTGATACTTTTTTAATAAGCCAAGAGCAAATAAAAAAAAAATAACCAATAAGACCAAGGCAATTATTACAGTGTCACTTCAAGGATTGCCTGTAGATATTGATCCAATAATTAAACTTGCTAGAAAAAAAAATATTAAAATTATTGAAGATAATGCCCAAGATGTTTATGGAGTATATAAAAATAGATTATCAGGTTTTTCAGGAGATATAAGTATCTGGAGCTTTGAAAACAAAAAACATTTAAGTGGAGCATCTGAAGGAGGTATAATATCAACTAATAATAAAAAATTAGCTGAAAGAATACGTAAATTTGCTGGCATAGGATATAAAAATATGACGGCAGACGGAGGCAGAACGTCGTTATCAATAGAAGAGGTACAAGATCCTAATTACAAACGTTTTGATACTATAGGTTTAAACTACAGAATGCCAGAAATTGTAGCCGCTGTTTCCTATTCTCAATTGAAAAACTCAAAGAATATTTTAAAGAAAAGAGTTGCTTCCGCGAAATATTTTAGAGAAGCAATTAAAAATTGTAATTGGCTTGTAGAGCAAAAAATTCCACTTAATTGTAAACATAGTCATTATACATTTGCAGTAAAATTTCTCAAAAATAAACTTAAAGGAAATGTTACATGGAAAGATATTTATAAAACATATAAAAAATTTGGCGGTGATGGATTTTATGGAGCTTGCGCACCCATTTATAAAGAGCCTTCTATTAAAAAATATCTTAAAAAAAAAAATTATCCTAAAATTAAATTAGTTAATGTTGAAAAAATACAAAAACAAATAATGCAATTTAAGACAAATTATCGAGATTTAGATATTGCAAAAAAAAAAGCTTTAATTCTAAAAAAGTTAATTGAATACTATGAGAGCAAGTATAAATAACAAATTTGGTATTGTTCAAGGACGTTTAAGTTTGGCACCAAAAAATAGATTACAGTTTTTTCCAAAAAAAAATTGGTTTAAAGAATTTGAAAAAGCAAAAATGGTTGGTCTTGATTTTATTGAATTATTTGCTGAGAGAAAATTTAATAAATCTAATCCAATTTGGAGTGATAAAGGACGAAATCAAATAAAGAAATTGGTAAAATTAAATAATTTAAAATTAATTACTATATGTGACGATCATGTAATTGATAAAAATATTCATAAAAAAAGTTATTTAAAATATTTTAATAATCTTCTTTATGTAACTAATAGGCTAGGAATAAAATCTATTATTTTACCATTGTATGAAAAAAGTAATTTAACAAACGAAAATTATATAAAATTTATAAATATTTTAAAAATAATTTTAAAAAATAGTCATAAAAGAAATATTAATATTCTGTTAGAGAGTAACATTAGTGCCGAAACATTTTTATTTTTAAAAAAAAAAGTAAAATATAAAAATTTATACTTTCTTTTTGATACAGGTAATAGAGTCAAAAATGAAAATTATTTTGAAGACATTTTAATTTTAAATAAAAATATAAAGCAAGTTCACATTAAGGATAAAAATAAAGAAATGAAAAATGTAAAAATTGGAAAAGGATTAGTTAATTTTAAAAAAATATTTGCTTATCTAAAGAAAATCAAATTTCAAGGTAATATAGTGTTTGAAAGTACAAGAGAAAAGGATCCTGTTAAAACAGCAATAAAAAATAAAAAAATAATATTTGATATTGTTAGAAAATATAAATAATAAATATTAGTGGAAAACAAATTTAATTTAAAGAATAGAATAGCTTTAGTCACTGGAGGTGCGGGTCTACTTTCTACTCAACATGCGAATGCTGTTTTAAAAGGCAATGGAATTCTGATATTAGTTGATATTAACAAAAAAAAATTAAATTTAGTTTCAAAAAAATTGAATGCTTCTTTTAAACAAAAAATTTATTCTTTTGTATGCGATATAACTAATGAAAAAAAAGTTTTAGCTCTTAAAAATAAATTAAAAAAAATTCATCTTTTACCAAATATATTGATCAATAATGCTGCTATTGATTTTAAACCAAATAACTCAAAAAATAATAAAAAAAAAAAGATTAGAATTTTTAAATATAAATCAATTAAGAAAAGAAGTTGATGTTGGTTTAATAGGAGCTGTTATATGTACAAAAATCTTCGGCAGTGAAATGGCAAAAAAAAATTTTGGTGTAATTCTAAATATAGGATCAGATTTATCTTTTATCTCTCCAGATCAAAAATTATATAAAGATCCAAAAAAAAAGAATTTGATCAAATGGTGAAACCAGTTTCATATTCTATAGTAAAACATGGCATTTTAGGATTAACAAAATATACAGCAAATTATTGGCCAAAAAAAAATATTAGATGTAATTTACTTGCACCAGGTGGAATTAAGACTAATCAACCATTAAAATTTAGAAAAAAATTAAATAAATTAATTCCATTAGGTAGGATGGCTAAAATTAATGAATATGAGGAAACAATATTATATATGATATCTGATGCGTCTTCATATATGAATGGTTCATCGTTAATAATTGATGGTGGAAGAACAAGTTTATGAAAAAAATTTTAAGCAAATCAATTCAAGACTCAATTAACTTAAAGAAAAAGTTATTAAAATTAGAAAAACAAATATCTGACTCAATATCGTTGATTTCAAAAGCGATTAAAAATGGTAATAAAATAATGATTTGTGGCAATGGAGGATCTGCGGCAGACGCCCAACATTTAGCAGCTGAATTTTTAATAAGGTTAAGACCTAATTATAATAGAGATCCTTGGCCAGTTTTATCTCTTGCCATGGATAGTTCTACTTTAACAGCTTGTTCAAACGATTTCTCATTTAACGATATATTTAGCAGACCGTTATACGCTTTGGGAAAGCCTGGCGATGTACTGATTTGTATTTCAACTTCTGGCAATTCTAAAAACGTTCTAAAAGCAATTAACTTGTCAAAAAAAAAAAAATTAAATCAATAAGCTTAATTGGAAAAAATGGTGGTAAATTAAGGAATAAATCTGATATAGAACTAATTGTACCTTCTCAAAATACTGCAAGAATACAGGAAATGCATATTTTTATTGGACATTTTATATTTGAACAAGTAGAAAATTTTTTGCTAAAAAAATGAGTAAAATTAAAATAATTGCTGAAATAGGAATTAATCATAATGGGGATATTAAATTAGCAAAAGAGTTAATAGATGTTTCTGTAAAAGCTGGTTGTGATATTGTGAAATTTCAAAAAAGAGATATTGAGAATGTCTATTCTAAAACATTTTTAGATTCTTTTAGAGAAAGTCCCTGGGGAAAGACTCAACGTGATCAAAAAACTGGAATAGAATTAAGTGTAGATGATTACACTATAATTAATGAATATTGTTTAGAAAAAAAAATTGATTGGTTTGCCTCGTGTTGGGATACTAAAAGTCAAATTTTAATGAGAAAGTTTAATCTTAATTATAATAAGGTTGCCAGTCCCATGTTAGTTCATACAAAATTGTTAGAAATAATCGCTGATGAAAAAAAACATACATTTATATCTACAGGAATGTCAGAGGAAAAAGATATTGAAAAAGCTGTAAATATATTTTTAAAAAAAAATTGTCCATTCGAGTTAATGCATTGTGTTTCTGCTTATCCTTTAAATCCGATAGATGCAAATTTGAATTATATAAAAACACTTAAAAATAAATTTAAATGTAATGTTGGATATAGCGGACATGAAACTGGAATAGGTATTTCTATTGCAGCATCTGCTTTAGGAATTAGTTCACTCGAAAGACACATCACACTTGATAGAACAATGTATGGAAGTGACCAAGCAGCATCAATAGAGCCTAATGGTTTAAATAAACTTGTTGAATATGTTAGATCTGTAGAAAAATCTTTAGGTGATGGAAATAAAAAATTTTTAGATGTCGAAAAAAAAAACTCTCTTAAATTGAGAGAAATTTTAAATTGAAAAACCAAGAAGTATTTTTATTAAGCACTGAATTAGATAAACTACCTAATTTTTTAAAAAATAGAAAGTTGGCTGGTTTACAATATACCTTAGAACGATTTAAAATAGATACAAATAAAAATTTAATAATTAATGACGAAAGATTGGGAGCTAGATCATTTAGATATTTTGATAATATTGCCTCTAAACTTGCAGAAAATTACTATAAAAGAAACAAGAACAGTTTAGCAAATAATTATATAAATGAACATTTAGGTGAAGATTTTCTTGAAAGGCTTATCAAAAAAGAAATTTTAGTTAAATTTTCTAGATTATTAAGAGATATATATTTAGCCAATATTTTAATTAAGAAATATAAATTGAATTGTATTTATATATATAATGATAGAATAGATTTAGAATTTTTTCAAATTTTAAAAAAATATTTTAAATTTAGTAAAAAAATAAAGTATCCAATCTTTTTAATTATAAAAAGTAAATTTAAAAAATTATTAGCTAAAACATTTTTTTTCTTAAAAATATTGTATCAATTAGAAATATTATTTTTAATAAGTTTAAAAAATTGGAAAAAAGAAAAAATCGAAAAATTTACCTTCGCAACTAGATTAGACGATGGTTTAACTTTTCAACATTTCCCTTATAGTCCAGAAATTTTATTTAAAGAGAATACAAGAGAAAAAGATGTAATTTTTTATGCAGATAATTATATTTCTTACGAAAATCAAAAAAATTTAAGGCAGAGAAAAAATTATAAAATTATTATTTATATTAATGATTTAATGAAAATAATTTCATTCAGAAGTTTTTATAAAAAAATTTATAAAAATAACTTCGTATTAAAATTTTCATTTCTTAAAATTTTATTTCAAAACAGTGTTTTTAGTAGTATTTTGTCAAAATCATTTGAGCAAATAATATTTTGGGATTTGTTTTACAATTTGTTCAAAGTTAAAAAAAATATTGTTTTAACAATAGACACAGGTGTTACTTTTTATTATGGCAATAAAAAAAGACATGGTGTAAATACATCATTTATATACCCTCATTTTACTGAGCTTATGTATTTTCCTTTTTATGAAAACTTACCATCCTCCTCAGATTGGTCATATTTAAGATTTGATGAAATAAGGTGCGATAGAACAACAAAAGCATACTTAGATGATTTGATTACTTATCAAACTTTTAATGAAATTGGTTTCCTATTTCAAAATTATATTGAAAATTTTCAAATACCAAAAATTAATTTTTTAAATAAAGCTAATCTGAGGAATAATAAAAATAGAATCATATTTTTTTATGATGCTTCAATTGGAACTAAAGGAGTAATGAGTTTAAATGAATATAAAAATTTTTTGATCGCAATTAATAATTTACTTTATAATTCTGATTTTATTATAGGTTTAAAGGTTAAAGATCTTAAGGTATATAATCATAATCCTGATATTTTTAAATTATTTATTAATTTAAAGAAACATCAAAGATTTGTTTTTTTAAATGAGATTAATATTGAGAAATATTTACTTCTAAGTGTTCCAGATTTAATTATATCACCACCAATCAGCACTGTTATTTTTGAGGCCATTTGTTTAAAAAAAAAAGTATTGATTATTAATCTTAACAAAAGATATAAGAATTTAAAAAAGTTAATATTTAACAATAAAAAAGTTTTAGATAGTGTTGAAAATATTGACGAATTAATTAAAAAAATTAATATTTTATTTGATAAAAATATTGAAGATAAAAGAAATCTTATTAATCAAAAATATTTTTTAATTAGCAATAACAATGATACTAAGGATAGTCTTTATTAGTTTAAAAATTTATGACGAATAAAAATATTATTGTAACGGGTGCAGCAGGCTTCATAGGATCAAGACTTTGTGAAATTCTAGTTAGTCAAGGATATAATGTTACAGCATTTGATAAATACAATTCTTTCAATTCTTTTGGATGGCTTGACAATTCTGAATATAAAAAAGATATAAATTTTTATTTAGGAGATATAAGAGATTACCAAACTGTAGAAAAATGTTTTAAATCAAATAAATCAGTAATTCATTTGGCAGCTTTAGTTGGTATACCCTATTCATATGAAGCACCTTCATCATACATAGACACAAATATAATTGGTACTCACAATATCTTACAAGCTTCAAAAAAACTAAACTTTGATAATGTAGTCATAACATCAACTAGTGAAGTTTATGGATCAGCTAAACAAATACCCATAAATGAAAATCACCCTTTGTTAGGTCAGTCTCCATATTCAGCATCTAAAATAGCAGCAGATCAATTAGCACTTAGTTATTTTATGTCCTATAATTTACCAATAAAGATTGCAAGACCGTTTAATACCTACGGGCCAAGACAATCTTTACGAGCAATTATTCCACAAATTATTATTCAATTATTGAATAAAAAAAAATATATGTTCTTTGGAAATTTGGAACCAACAAGAGATTTAACTTTTGTTGATGACACTTGTGAAGGATTTATATCAATTTTAAAAAATAAAAAATTTATTGGTTCAGTAACCAACATTGGTTCTAATAATGAGATATCTATTAAAGAATTAATTAACAAAATTTCGAACATAATAGGAATTAAAAAAAAAATTATTTTACAAAAAAGTAGAATCAGACCAAAAAAGAGTGAAGTAAATAGATTGATTTGCGATTCGTCAAAATTAAGAAATAACTCAAATTGGAAAATAAAAAATAATTTAAGACAGGGATTAAAAAAAACAATAGAATGGATAAAACAAAATAAAAATTTATTTAACTCTGATAAATATACTTTATGATCACACCCATATCGGAACCATTCATAAATGGAAAAGAGTTTTATGAAATTAAACAAGCCCTTAAGCTTAATCAAATATCTTCTTATGGTGCAATTATTTCAAAATTTGAAAAAAAAATTTCTATAATTACCAATAGCAAATATGTAGTCTCTTGTTCATCAGGGACTGCTGCATTGCATATTGCATTGAAAGTAGTTGGAGTTAGAAATGATGATGAAGTTATTGTGCCAACAATTACTTTTATAGCAACAATTAATTCTGTTAATTATTTAAAAGCTAAACCAGTTTTTATGGATTGTGATGAGTATTTTAATATTGATCCTTTGAAAACAGCTGAATTTATTAAGAACCAAACTTATTTTAAAAATGGATTTACATATAATAAAAAAACAAAAAGAAGAGTGTCAGCTATTATTCCTGTTCATGTATGGGGTAACGCCTCAAATATTAATAAATTATCTAAATTGTGCAAAAAAAGAAATATTAAAATTGTTGAAGATTGCACAGAAGCTCTAGGAACTTACTATAAAAATAAAAAAAAAAGTTCTGTTGGTTCAATAGGTGACATTGGATGTTTTTCATTTAACGGAAATAAAATTATTACAACGGGTAATGGAGGTGTATTAATTATGAAAAAAAAAATTTATGCTGATTATTCAAGATATCTAATTTCTCAAGCAACAGATAATGGAGAAAATTTCTTACATAATGAGATAGGATATAATTATAGATTCTCAAGTCTAAATGCAGCATTTGGGTTAGGTCAATTGAAAAAATTTAAATTTTATTTAAAAAAAAAAAAGAGAAATTCACAAAATGTATTTAAATTATTTTAAGGATAGTAAAAATTTTTCAATTTTAAAAAATCCAAAGTATTCTTACAGCAATAATTGGTTAAATATATTATTATTTAAACCAATTTATAAAAATAAAATCATAAAAAAATTTAAAGAAAAAAACTTTCAAGTAAAAAATGTTTGGAAACCAAATCATCTTCAGAAACCATACAGAAAAAATGAAGTATATAAATTAAATAATTATCACAAATTTTATAATGGTTCAATTTGTCTTCCTTCCAGTGTTAATCTTACACGCCAAAGAATTAAAAAAATCTGTAAAACAATTTTAAGTTGTGAAAAGTAGAATTGTCATCATTGGATCTGGTGGACATGCATTATCTTGTTCTGAAGTTATCACTAAAGAAAAAAAATTTCGGATTGCAGGCTTTGTTGACAAAAAAAACATTAATATTAAACCTTATAAAATAATTGGAAACGATAATGATTTAATTAAATTAAGAAAGAAATATAATTATGCATTCATTGGAATTGGGCAGATTAAATCCCCTTTAAAAAGAAAAAATATTTTTACAAAGTTAAAAAAAATGAAATTTATTTTACCTAAAATTATTTCAAAATCTTCTCTTGTGTCAAAAAAATCATTTATCGATGAGGGAACAATTATAATGAATTTTTCACATATAAATATTAATTCTAGAATCGGTAAAGCTTGCATAATTAATACTGGTAGCAATATAGAACATGATGTGAATGTTGGAGATTTTGTTCATATATCTACAGGAGCTATAATAAATGGTAATGCAAAAATAGGTTCATATAGCTTTATAGGTAGTGGATCTGTAATTCACAATGGAATAAAGATAGGAGAAAACTGCATTGTAGGTGCAGGAAAAGTTATAAAAAGAAACTTAAAATCTTTTTCAATAATTAAATGAAAAAAAAAACTCATATAATAGCTGAAGCCGGAGTTAATCATAATGGGAATTTAAAAACGGCTTTTAAATTAATTGATAAAGCTAAATATTGCGGAGCAGATACAGTTAAATTTCAATCTTATAAAACAGAAGAAATATGCTTAGAAAAAGCGTCTTTATCCAAATATCAAAGAAATGGAAAATTTAAAAATCAATTTGATTTATTAAAAAAATATGAATTAAATCAAGATCAAATTATTTCACTTTATAAATACGCTAAAAAAAAAAAAATTGAATTTATGTTATCGTTTTTTGATACTAAATCCCTAGAAATTATAAAAAAAATTAATTTAAATTATATTAAAGTTCCTTCTGGAGAAATATCAAATGAGCTATTGCTTAGAAAAATTTCAAAATTAAAAAAAAAAATAATTCTCTCAACTGGTATGTCAAATATCAAGGAAATAAAAAATGCTCTTAAAATACTTTTAAGTAACGGTTTATCAAAAAAAAAAAATAACATTGCTATATTGTATTTCTTCGTACCCAACACATCCAAATGAAATTTTTTTACCAGAGATAAAAAATTTTAAAAAAAAATTTAAAATAAATATTGGTTTTTCTGATCATTCAAAAGGTAAAGAAGCTGCTTTGGGCTCGGTAATTATGGGAGCTTCAATAATCGAGAAACATTTAACATTAAATAATTTGATAGAAGGTCCTGATCATAAAGCTTCTACAGAACCTGAAGAATTTAGAGACATGGTTAAATCTGTAAGAAATTTAGAAAAAATGCTCATTGGGAAAAAAAAAAATAGAGATTATCTAAATAAAAAATTTGTTAGAAAATCATTGGTAGCTTCAAGAGATATAAACAAAGGAGAAATATTTACAGAGCATAATATTACTTTTAAGAGACCTATGTTAAAAAATAATTCAAATAAATTTTTCAAAATAATTGGAAAAAAATCCAAAAAAAATTATTTCGAGAACGATTTAATTTAAATAAATTTTAATGATCAGAAAAATATCACATTATGGTATATCAAGTATATACAACTCTATTTTAGGAATTTTATCAATTTTTATTTTAACAAAATTTTATACTATTAATGATTTTGGTAAGGTAGCAATGTTTATATTGGTTGGTAATGTATTAGGCAATGTTCTTACTTTTGGTTTAGGAAGTGCCACTATAAGATTTTATTTTGAGAGTTTAAAAAAAAATAACTTTGAAAATTTTAGAAAATTAAATTATTCAAATTTTTTAATTTTATTAATACTATTTATTATCCCTTTTATTATTATTTATAACTTGCAAGATTTTTTTGTTGACTTAATTAAATTTGAGATTACAGCAAATTTTTTATTAATCGCTTATATTTATGGTATTTTAAATACTATTTATCTTTATTTTTTAAATTTAATTATTGCACAAAAAAAATCAAAAAATTTTTTGTTCTTCTCAATTTCTTATTCAACGTTAAATATCTTTTTAACAATATTTTTAATCTTCTTTTATAAAGAAAATTATATCTCAAGAATTTATTCTTTAGTGATAGTAAATTTTATATTTTCACTTATTATTTTAATATATCTATTTGATACTCTAAAATTAAAATTTTCATTAAAAAGTGTGATCAAATCATTAAAATTTAGTTTACCTGGATACCCAAGTACATTAATGGGTATAGCACATAATAATTTTGATAAATCGTTTTTAGCTCTTGTAAAAGATATAGGAGCCCTGGGTATACTTGATATTTCCAATAAAATCGCACTAATGTCCAAGATGTTCATAGATTTTATTATCCAAGCGTGGATACCAGAATTTATGACGAATGCTAATAACAATAAAAAAGATTTAATTGTTTTAAATTATAATCAAATTATTTATTATTTTACTATTTTTATCCTGTCTCTTTCTTTTTTTTCTGAGGAGATTATTATCTTACTTACTTCAAAGGAATTTTATGTTGCAAAATATTATATACCCTTGATTTGTTTAAGTGTATTTATTAACCATTCATTTACTTTGATTTCAAAACCTTCAATAACATATGCAAAAAAATTACAAAAACTAATTATACCAGATGCTTTATCTTTATCAGTAAATATATTTTTAAATATCATATTAATTCCAAAATATGGTGTACTTGGAGTAATTTTTAGTCTTATATTTTCAGGACTAGTTTCCGGAATTCTTACATTTCTTGCTTCTCAGAAAGTATATCAATTAGGTATTCCTTTTAAGCAAATAATTATAAAAATAATTATTGTAATCTTTTATATATTAGCACTTTATTTATTATTTATCTTGAATGCTGGATTAATTTTAAATTTTTTATTAAAGATTTTATTAATCAGCTCTTTCTGTCTATTTTTTTTTAAGAAAGAATATTTTAATAAAAAATATCTTAATTTTAAAATATTAAAAATATGAGAATAGCCTTTTTTCTAGAAAATAATAAAGCGGGAGGCATGGACACTTTTTTGAAAAATTTAATTGATTATTGGCCAAAAAGAAATGATCGATTAATTGTATTTTCAAATTCAAATCATCCTGGAATTAAATTTTTAAAAGCTCATTTTAAAAATAAAAAAAACGTAAAATTGGTTTCTTACAAATCAGATTTTATATATCACTCTAATAGAAAATATAATTTTTTTGAAAAAGCATATAAGTATTTAAAAAAAATTAATAGTTATAATAAAATAATAAATTATATATCAAATCTATTCATCAAATATAAAATAGAAAGATTATTTGTAATTCAAGGCTCATATCCTGGAGGTTTATATGGGTTAGCATCAATTATTGCATGGAGTAAAATCTCTTCAATTAAACCATGGTTTAACTTTCATAATTATGCAATTAAGAGAAGAAAAATAGATTTATTTGGCAAATACATTGATATTTCAATCAGTAAAAGAATTGCAGGTTTCATATCAGTCTCAAAATCTTGCATTAGAAGCATAAATAAAATCAGTAATTTTAAGTTTTTGCCAAAAAAATACATTTACAATGGCATAAATATTGAAAGAAAAATTTTAGAGAAACACAATAAAAAGAAAAAATTCAAGCTTCTTTTTCTTGGTGTTTATGAAAAAAGAAAAGGACATAAATTTTTGTTTGATGCTTTGAATTTGTTAAATAAGAAAAAAAAAAATTTTGAATGTAATGTTTACGGAGATGGTAACAAATCTGAAATAAATAGTGTAAGAAAAATTATACCTGGTGAAATAAAATCAAAAATAAAATTAAATAAACATAGTGTAAATATTTATAAAGTAATTTCTGAAAGTGATATGATTTTAGTTACATCTCAATTTGAAGAGTCGTTTGGTTATTCTGCACTAGAAGGTATGGCATTTTGTAAGCCAATAATTTCTACTAATTGTGGAGGTTTGCCAGAAGTAATTAAAAATAATAGTACAGGCTTCATAGTAAATAAAAAAAACACCAAGCTTTTTGCAGATAAAATATTGTATTTAATTAATAATCCAAAATTTAGAAAAACAATGGGTAAAAAAGGGCAACTTAGATATCTAAAAAAATTTAATTCGAAAGATATGGCTTTTAAATATTCAAAACTTATCAAATGAATTTATATTTTAAATATTTTGCATGGTGTTTATTCAACCCATCTATAATATTGAGAAGTTTTAAAAAAAAAGTAATCAAATTTTATTATGGAAGATATAACTATATTTATTATCCTAATGGCATTTATGATCTAATAAAAAAATATCTTAATGATAATAAAGATATAAAAATAAAACTTATTAAATATAACAAATTAAGACATGATTTGTCTTCAAAAAGAGATGATGAAATTTTTGAAAAATACCATCGTTTTGAAAACTTTAAAGGTCAAATTAATGATAGATTAATTTTAAATAAAATCAAAAAATGGTACACGACTTATTTTCACACAATTCTAAACTATAAGGGAAATTTAATTTGGGAAAGTTATACAGTAAGTTATAGAATTGTTAATGCAATCTCTGTCTCAATTAGGTTCAAAGATAAAAGTTTGACACTCTATATAAAAAATGAAGTTATATTTTTGTTGAAAAGATTAGAGTATTTTCATAATGGAATAAATAATCATATTCTTAAAAACGCTCAAGCAATTATATTTGCTGGAATCTTTCTTAAAGACAAAAATTTAACAAATATTGGTTTCAAAATTCTATTTTCAGCTGAAAAAGTATTAATTGATAAATTTGGATTTTTAAGAGAATCTAGCTCTAGTTACCAATTGCTTATATCCAACTTGTATTTGGAATTATATTTATTTTTAAAACAAAATAAAAAAAAGGAAAACCAAAAAGTCCTAAGAACATTAAAATTAATGTTAAAAGCAAGCAATTTTTTTAACCAAAAAAACAAATTAGTTAAGTTTGGAGATCTAACACCTGATAAAACCACATCTTTTTTAGAGAAAAAAATTTTCTGCAACACTCTAATTCATAGTCATAAATATAAAAATGCAACTAAGAAATTTACGAATAAAGTAGGAAAATTTATAAAAATCCAAAAGGGATATTCTAATTTATTTTTAAAATTTAATAAGGAAAGTATGGATAATTTTTTGACACATGAAAATGAAGATAATTTTCATTTTAATTTTTTTTATAAAAAAAATCTTATATTGACTGGTCTAAATAGAAAAAATTATATTAATTTAAATGGTGCACTTTCAAATTCATATAATTTATTAACAATAAATAATTATGGTTCATTAATAAATCTGTCAAAATTTTTTCATAATAATTTTAAAAGAAGCATTAACTCTATTAAATTAATTAATAGAAAAAATACTAGTCTAGAAATTTTTACAAACTGTTTCAAATTTTTAAATAAAAAAATTGAATGGAAAAGAAGTTTAGTTATTAAAAATAATGGTTTAACAATTAATGATAATTTAAAATCTCCTGAAGTTTTTGATAAAAAAATATTTCTACATTTTAATCCACTTTTTTATGTTTATAAGAATTATGGAGAAACTTTTATTTTAAGATCTAGGAAAAAAAATATAACTATTTATATGAGAATTAAAAAAATTGACGAAACTCAAGTCATCAAAAAAAGCAATTATTATACAGAAACTTATGGAAAAAAATCAAAAAATGTAAGTTTTATTTTTCAAAATGATAAGTCTAAAAATTTAACTAACATAATCGAAATTAAAATAATTTAAATATGTGTGGAATTTGTGGAATATATAAATTTGATAAAAGTGAAATTTTAAAAAACGAATTGAAAGTAATGAATGAAACAATGATTTTCAGGGGTCCTGATGATGATGGTTATTTTGTAAATAATAATTTTGGTTTTGCTATGAGAAGATTATCAATCATTGATATTCAAAACGGAAAGCAGCCAATATACGACGAGACATTTAATTATAGCATTATCTTAAATGGTGAAATTTATAACTATATAGAATTAAAGAATGAATTAAAAAGTCAAAATGTTAAATTTAAAACCGAATCTGATACTGAGGTATTATTAAAATCTTATATTTATTTTGGTGATAATTTTATTGATAAAATAAATGGGATTTTTAGTTTTTGTATATACGACAAAAAAAAAAAATAAAGTTCTTATTTTTAGAGATAGGTTTGGAGTGAAACCTTTGTACTATCTAAAAAATGATAAAGAATTTATATTTTCATCGAACCTAGATTCAATATTAAAATATAAAAGAAATTTAAATATTAATTATGAATCAATTACTTCATATCTTAGTTTAAATTATGTGCCAAATAATTTATCTATTTTTTCAGAGGTAAATAAGTTGCTGCCTGGGTGTTTTATTAAAGTTGAAAATAATAATTTAACTATAGGTAGATATTGGAGTTCCTTATCAAAAAGATTTAAAAAAAAATTCGATTATGAAAAAATAAAATTTTTATTGGAAGACTCGGTTAAAATACAATCAAGATCAGATGTAAAAATAGGTACATTTTTAAGTGGTGGAGTTGATAGTTCAATATTAACTTACTTGTTATCAAAATATTCTAAAGATTTTGAAACATTGACAATTAATTTCAAAGATAAAATAGATGATGAGGATAGAAAGTATGCTCTTTTATTATCAGAGGAACTAGAACTGAAAAGTGCTTTTCTTGATATAGACTCAAATTCAAATATTAATGAAAAAATCGATGAAATAATACCATATCTAGACGAACCATTATCAGATACTGCAATATTACCAACTTATTTAATTTCTAAAAAATCACAGCAGACAGGATTGAAAGTAATGATCACAGGTGCTGGTGGTGATGAAATATTTAGTGGATATAAAAGACATTTTCAAAAATTTATTTATTCAAATTTTATTCCACAAATAAATTTAACTACATTATTTACTTTATCTAATTTCTTTAATTCAGACTTTAATAATTATCTTTTAAAAATTTTTTCAAAACATCTAAATTATATTTTGGGTACTTCTGGAGCTAACTATAACTTAATTAAAGGTATTTTATCTAATAGGAATTTATTTTTTAAAACACTTATAAAATTAAATTCTGATCTTTCTCAAAATTATTCAAATATAGATGTTCAAAGGGAAAGAATGCAAATTGATTTAAATAATTATCTGCCAGACAATGTTCTCTCAGTTGTAGACAAAATGTCCATGTCATCATCAATTGAAGTTAGAACTCCTTTTCTGGATCATAGATTAGTAGATGAAGTTTATAATGTTGATTTTGGAAAAAAAATGAGACTTGAGTCTAAAGAAATATTAAAAACAATATATAAATCAAAAATCAAAACAGATCTATGGAGTAGAAATAAAAATGGATTTAATTTTCCTATAAATTTGTGGCTTCAAAATAATAAAAAATATATTATTCAGTCTGTAATTGAAGAAAGCAATGAAATTTTTAATAATATTTTAGATAAAAAGAAATTTTTAAAAATTTTAAGTAAAAAAAATGTTAAACATAATTTTGGCCAAACTATTTTTTCAATTTTTATATTAGCTAAATGGTTTAAATACAGATATGAAACAAATAGATAACTCGATTTCAGTAATTGTACCAACTTTTAATTCTGCTAGATATATTAATAGAACTCTTCAAAGTGTAGTTAATCAAGATATAATTCCTGAGGAGTTAATTATTTCAGATGATGGCTCAACTGATAATACAATAAAAAATGTAAATAATTTTTTTTATGAATTTAGAGATAAAATATCTATCCAAATTATAAGAAACAAACATATAGGTCCTGGATTTGCAAGAAATCAGGGTATTCTTAAAGCCACAAAAAAATGGATCTCTTTTTTAGATTCTGATGACATCTGGAGTAAAAAAAAAATTAAAGAGGTAAAAAAAATTATTAATGAAAATGGTAAATGTAATTTTATTACTCATTTTGAAAAATACAGACAAATTGATAACAAAACTATAGAGATTTCCCAAGCCCTGAAAAGCTTTCTTTTGCAAAACAAGAATTTAAAACAATATCTATATGAAAAAAATATTTTTTCAACTTCAGCGATCACTTTGAAAAAAGATTTATTAAAAAATAATTTATTTGATGAAAATCTTATGAACGCACAGGATTATGAGCTTTGGTTAAAAATATATCCGTATATAAATCTAAAAATAATTCCAAAAAATTTAGGTACATATGTTCAGACTTTAAATAATATTACATCTAAACATTATTTCTTTAGAATAAAATCAGAATTAGTGATTGCTAATAGATATAGACATTATGTTAAATTGAATATTTTTTTAAAAAAAATTCTTAAAATAATTTTTTCAAAACAATGGCTAAATATTTAGATAATACATTTTATTTTTCATCAGGTAGAGTTGCATTATACAATGGAATTAAATTAATAAATTTGAATAAAAAAAAAATAATTTTACTTCCTGATATAATTTGTAAAGAAATTTTAATTCCATTAAAGAAGTTAAAAATTAAATATAAGTTCTATGAGTTAGACAATGAATTAAAACCAAAATGGTCTGAACTCAGCAAAATAAAACTTAAAAACATTTCTTCAATACTAATGATCCACTATTTTGGTTTTCCAAGTGATATAAATAAATTTAGAGCTTTTACAAAAAAAAATAAAATTATTTTAATTGAAGATTATTGTCACGGATATGATGGTTATTACAAGTCAAAAAAATTGGGAACTTTTGGAGATATTTGTATTATGTCCCCAAAAAAATTAATTAACAAATTATATTCTGGAGGTATTTTAAAGTTAAATAAGGATTTTGAATTAAAAAAAATAAATCTAAAAAAAAAAAGATTTATTTTTTTCAGATAATTTTTAAAGTATTTAAAAATTTGTTTATATTTCAATATATAAAAACTTTTATCAAAAACAAAATTATAAACTCTCGAATATTAATTAATACTGAGCATCAATTTGATAATAAGTTAATAGATGATCTGTCTATGAAAATGTTAAAAGAAAAAAAATATAATTTAAAAAATAGGATACATAAATATAAAGCCTTATATAGTTTTTTAAAAAAAAATAATATAAATCCTATTTATAAATTAAATATAAAAGATAGGATAATACCTTGGCATATTCCTTTTTATTTAGAAAAAAATCAAATTTTATCATTTAAAGAAAAAACAGAAAAACTCAATTTAAATTTAGTTCAATGGCCTGAGATACCGAATGAATTTAAAAAGGAAAATAAAATGCAAAAAAAATATTCTAGGTTGCATTGTTTAATTATCAAATAGCTATGTATAAATACAAAATATTTGAGAGTTTTGATAACGAATTAGAAATCATATGGAAAAAAACAGAGTTAGATAAGGATAAAATATTTGATACATTTGACTGGCATAAAAGTTGGCACAAAAATATTGGAAGATTAAATGGTAGGGCTTTAATTATAGTTATAGAGGATTTAAGTAATGATAGTTTTAAGAAAATTATCTTTCCCTTAATTATTAAAAAATATTTTTTTTTCACAATTTTAGAATGGTCTGGATATCCATTTTCAGATTTAAATTCACCTATTTCAAATAAAAAAATAAATCAAAGTGACATTGACTATTTTTTACAAATTTTAAAAATTTTAAAAAAGACTCATGAAATAAACATTTTTATTGCAATTAACCAAATAAACGTTGATTTTATAAAAGTTATAACTAAAACTAAAAATTTTAAATTATTAAACACTTCTTGTCACTATTTTTACAATTTTAAGAAAGAGGATTTTGAGTTAAGAAAAATCAAAAATTTAAAATATGTTATAAAAGATATTCAAAGACAAAAAAGAAGGTTTGAGGAAGAAATCAGTTTCATTAATAATCCAAAAGATGAAAAACTAAAAATTAAAATTTTCAATAAATTAATTAAATTTAAATATGACCAATATGATAGAAATAAATCTTGGAATTATCTTAAATATACAAATTATATTGAATTTTTAAGTTCGCAAATTAATAATCAAAATATACATTTATCAGCTTTATTGGCAGAAGATAAAATAATAGCAGTTCATATGGGTTATCTTTATAAAAAAAATTTTTTCTATATTTTGCCAGCATATGATTATAATTATAAGAAATTATCTGTTGGTAATATTTTATTATTAGAATTATTTGAAAATTTTAAACAAAATTTAAATACATTTGATTTTACAATTGGTGAAGAAATTTATAAAGCTAAATGGACCAATAATAAAAATCAAGCGTATGATTTTATTTTTTATACTGATTTAAAAGGATTTATATTTTATATCTTCATGTTATCAAAAAAAATTATTAAAAAATCAAATTTTTTAACTAAAAATATCAAATTTATTTATCATTTTTTTAAAAAATGAAAAAAAGAATTTATAATATTATATCTAATATCTCTGAAAAATTTAAAAAAAAAGATTTTTCTAGATCGAATAAAGTTTTACTATTTCACTCTATTGAAACAGAGATTGTAAAAAAGGATTTATATAAATTGGATAAATATTCATTTGAAAACATGATTAAATTTTTGTTAGAAATTAATTATAATTTTGTATCTTTTAATGAAGTTTTTAATAATAACAATAACCTAATAGTTTCTTTTGATGACGGATTTGCTACTGTTTTTGATAATGCTTTACCAATTTTAGAAAAGTATAATATACCATTTCATATTTTTATTAACAAAGATTTAATAAAATCTAATGATAATATTTATTTATGTGAAAATAGATTAATAGAACTATCGAAAAAAAAAAATGTTACATTGGGCTCTCATGGAGTTACGCACAAAAAGTTAAAAGAATTATCAACAAAGCAAATAAAAAAAGAAATAAGTGAGAGTAAAATTTGGCTAGAAAATATAGTGGATAAAAAAATTGATACATTTTCATACCCGCATGGATCTTTTGATAATAGAGCCAAAGATTTTCTTGAGGAATATGATTATAAATATGCTGCCACAAGCAAGTTTGGTCATGTAAATAAATTGACACCAAAATTTGAGATACCAAGACTAGATATATGGTCTAGTGATACTAATAAGGTTCTTAACCAAAAAATCAATGGTCATTGGAATTGGTTAAATTATTTACAAAGTTTTAAAAGATGAATTTAAATTTTATTAAAATTAACTTTGAAAATATATTTATATTTATCTTATTATTTTTAATTTTTTTTTCTGAGACAATAATATTGGATACTTTAATTCCAGCTTATTTATTTATTTTTTTTTATTTATTAATAAATCTATCAAAAATACGAATTAGTTTGTTTCAATTGTTATCTATCTTAATATGTATTTTTTATTTATTTTGTTTACTATTTTTATCGAAAGAAAATTCAACTTTACTTGTTAATTTTAGATATTTCTTTGGTTTTGCTATTTTCTTAATATTCTTAAGAAATTTTAATTTTGATGAAAAGCATTTTTTTTTATTCAGACTGATATTATTTTTAATTTGTTTTTACACAATAATTGAGGCTTTATTTATAAATATTTATCCCGATATATCTTTACATCAAGAGATTCATACTGCAAAATTTTTTGGATTTTATACAAGATCTTATGGTGTTGGAGGAAATTCAACAATTTCTTCATTATCAATTATTTTTCTTTATTATTTTATTTATAAATTTTTTAGAAAAAAAATTTCTATTTATGAAAATATTTTGGTTTTGTTTTCAATATTTTCTTTATTTAGTACGACAGGATTTATTATACTTTGTACAATTATTTTCTTTGAGAATCTAAAATTTAAAAATATTGATAATTTTTTAAAATTTTTTGTTGTAGTATTTTCTCTCTTTCTTTTAATTTATGCATCCACTATTATTGAGGGTGATCATTTTCAAAAAATTTCATCTAAATATTTAAAACTTATAATACATGATAAACTTTACTGGTTTAAATTAGCATTTGGAGATATTGTTATAGTAAATCCTGAGGAAATTTATTTTTTTAAAAGATATTCTGAAGATATTTTAAGTATCAAAGAATGCTTTAATTTTTTTTGGGGATGTCAAATTAATGACACCATCAATACTTCTGGAGATTTTGCAATAAAAATTTTCATTATTCAAAATGGAATTTTAGGTTTATTTCCTTTTTTACTATTAATTTTTTCTTTTTTTAAGTCTAAAAATTATTTGATACTTCTTATTTTAATTTCCACTACATTACATTATGGATTTGTTTTTTCAAATATAGGGCATTTTATTTTACCTTTATTTTTAATTTTCACTTTTAAAAATTACTCAATAAAAAAATATAATTATGACAAATAAAAAAGTTTCCTTAGTAATTCCTTTTTATAATGAAAAAAATAAAATTTATAAAACTATAAAATTAATAAAATCTCAGACTATTGAGCCAGATGAAATTATATTCGTTAATGGTTTTTCTAATGACAACTCAGAACTATTATTAAGACTTTTTCTTAAAAATTATAAATTTAAAAAAAGTAAAATTAAAATATTAAAAAATAAAAAAAAAAACCCATCAGAGTCTAAAAACATTGGAATAAAAAACTCTAAATATGAAAATATTTGTTTTATGGACTTTGGGTTAGATGTGAATAAATTTTGGATACAAAATATCAAAAAATTAATATCAAACAAAAATTATAGTTATGTTCAGGGAAAATATTATTTTAAACCAATTTCTATATTAGATAAATATTTTTTGTCACAAACTTTTGGAATTTATACATATGGAAACTGTATTCCTTCAAGTTGTTTTAAAAAAAAAATATTTAATAAAATTGGATTTTTTGAAAATTATAGATCTGGTTACGATAGAGTATGGTTAAAAAAATTAAAATCAAAAAAATTTTATTCTAAAAATAATTATAATTCACCTGTAAATTATCTTAAATATAATAGTGGAGAAAATATTTTTAAAATTTTTAAAAAAATTTTTTACTATTCTCATACAACGGTTGGATTAAAAAATTATTATTTAGATAACTTATATTTGATATCATTAATGTTTTTAATATTGATTTTTGTTTATGGTTTTTTTCTAGAAACAGTGATTATGTATTTTTTATTTAGAGGATTGTACCTGCCTATAAAAAAAAATTTTCAAAACACAAAAAAAAATTTTGACTTTTCATTGATATTATTTGGACCTATTTTCGGGGTTATAATTGATGCTTCTAGATTATTTGGTTTTTTATTTGGACATGTAAAGAAAATCATTAAATGAAAAAAATTCTTTTAGTCGCTAATAGAACAAATTCACTTTGGTTTTTTAGAAAAGAAATAATTCAATCTCTTATAAAAAAAAAATACCAGGTAATTATTGTAGCAAATGAAGATGAATATTATAAATATTTAAAAAGGTATAATATCAAGTTTCATTTGATAAAAAAAAATATAAATTCTTTTAATATTATAAATCTAGCTGTATTATTTTTAAAATTAGTTCAAATATCAATTAAATATAAACCTGATATTGTTCAAAGTTATACTATTGTTCCAAATTTACTTTGTCCATTAATAAAAATTTTTCATAATTGTAAAGTTTTTTGTATGATCACTGGTATGGGTTATGTTTTGAGCTCTGGTAATAAATTTTTATTATATTTCAGTTCAATATTATACAAGATATCTCTAAATTTTTGCGATCATTTAATATTTACAAATAAATTCAACAGAGAATTTTTTATTAAGAATAATATCTATTCAAAAAATTCATATTCACTAATTCCAGCTTCAGGAATTAATAAAAATAAGTATAAAAAAAAAAAACGTAAAAAATCAAAATATTTTAATATTTTATTTATAGGCAGATTAATAAAAAGTAAGGGAATTTTTGATCTTCTTTATATATTTAGAGGTTTAAGAATAAAAAATAAAAAATTAACAATAATTGGCAAAGAAGATAAATTTTCCCCTGAAGGAATTGATATTAGTAAGTTAATAAAAAATGAAAAAAATATAAAACATATTAAATTTTCTGATAATTTAGAAAATTATTACAATAACTCAGATATTTTCTTATTTCCTAGTTATTCGGAGGGGATGCCGACAGTTGTAATGGAAGCTTTTTCATGTGGACTTCCTTGCTATACTTATAAAGTACCTGGATGTGATGACATAGTCGTTAATAATATTACAGGTTATAAAGTTAATATTCATTCAAAAAAGAAAATGATAAAAATAATTGAGAAAACAATAAAAAATAAAAAAAAATTAAATCAAATTTCTAAAAATTGTATCGAATATTCTAAAAAGTTTAACAGAGATTTTATTGTGGAAAAAGTATTAAAATTATATGATGAGTCAATTTAATATCAAACAAAATTATTCAAATGTAAAATTAAAAATAGCAGCTACAATTTTGTGTCTTATACCTTTTGCTTTAGCATTAGGTACATTTCTTCCAGAAATATTTTTTATAATATCTTTTTTAATTTTATCTAAAGAGATTTATTTTAAAAAAAATAAATACTTTAATAATACTTTATTTAAAGTATTTCTTTTTTTTTATTTCTATGTCTTATTTAATTCTATAATTCAAATCTTTAGTTGGGGTAAAGATTATATATTTTCTGTATATTGTGGTGATTTTTTTAATTGTGCTAAAATTTATTTTTTTGATCAGAAATCAATAATTTTTTTTTTTAGATATTATTTTTATATGGTCGTGTTATGGTATTTGTTTGATACTTATAAAAAATTTATAAATTATTTTTACTTTTCAATAATGATATCCATTACAATTATTGGAATTGACGCATTAATTCAATACATTACAGGAACTAATTTGATTGGTATTGAGAGAATTAATCTTCATCGTTTATCAGGCATATTTAACGATGAATTCATTTTAGGAAGTTATTATTTAAGAATGTATTTTATTTTTTTTGGATTATTTATTTTTTTAAATAATTTTAAAGAAAGAAAGACATTTTATTATTTTATTTTAATTAATTTATTTTTTTTAATATTAATATTTTTAAGTGGAGAGAGATCAGCTTTTTTCTTATTTATTTTCAGTTTATTTTTTAGTTTTATTTTTCTAAAAAAAATAAAACTTAAGTTTTTTTTAAACTGTATTTTAATTTTATTTATTTCAGTTACATTTATTTCTTTTTTTGATGGAAATATAAGAGATAGAATATTTAATGAAACAATCGATAAATTTTCAAATAAAACCAATGGTCAAATCTACATTTTTACTGAAGTTCATCATGGTCATTATATGAGTGCAAAATTAATGTTTAGAGAAAATCCTTTTTTTGGAGTAGGGCCAAAACAATTTGAAAAAAGATGTAAAGATATAAAGTATCATTATTACAAACAGCGATGTGCTACCCATCCACATAATTATTATATTCAATTGTTCTCTGAAACAGGAATTTTTGGAGGGTTATTTTTAGTATTTACAATATTTTATATATTGTATCGATTATTAAAATCATTAGCACACAAAAAAACAACATTTACTGATAATGACGTTTTAAATTTTTTTTTAATAGGGTTTTTAGTCTTTTTATGGCCTGTGGTACCTCATGGTAATTTTTTTAATAATTGGATAATTATGTCCTCTTTAATTTCACTTTCATTTTTTAAACACTACTCGTATAAGATAAATAATTAAATTGACTGAACATGGATGATTTAAAATTTTATAAAGAAAATGGGTTTTTAATAATTAAAAATGTTTTTAATACGAATGATTTAAAAGCTATAAGATCTATTTTAATAAATGAATTTAAATTACAAAAAAATCCAAAAGTTTTAGATGTTTATCAATTAAAAAATTCTAACAAATTTTTATCAGAACTTTATCTTTCAGACAAACTTTATCAAAAGCTTTATGATATTTTTCATCACAAAGAATTCGGTAAAATATTCATATTACCTCCTTTTTCAATAATGAGAAATTTTTTTCCAAAACATTCATCACACACATGGCACATAGATGCATCTGGTGAATTTAGATACAAATATTGCAAAGATCGTATTTACGCAAAAGATTATTTATTTGCCAAAGTAGGTATATATCTTCAAAATAATTCTGAATACGGAGGTCAAATAGATATAATTAGAGGTTCAAATAGGACTTATGGAAAAAGAACTTTTAAATCTTTCTTAGCAAAAATTTCTCTTAAAATGAAAATGAAATTTGTTTCTAAATTAAATATAAAAATAAAGAAGTTTTTTGAAAAAAAATTTTTAAATTATGAGAAATTAAATTTAAATTTAGGAGATGTTGTTGTATTTGACTCTCGTGTGTATCATCGTGGATCACCAATAAGTTTGGATAAAGAAAAAAAATTATCTGAATATGATGGTCACTATATTAAGGAAACTAAAAATGATGAAACTAAATTTGCATTATATTTTCAATTTGGAAATTTACAAGGATTACAATCCTATTGGTATGATAGAGGTAAAAGATTAAGCGGAGATAGTGAAAGAGAACAGTGGGAAAAAACAAAAAATCATATAAAAAATTATTATCTATCTTCCAATAAAGATATACCTAACGAAATTAAAATTTCCCTAGAATATTACAAAAACTAATACTGTGTTAGATATTTTATTTTATACCCTTATATCTATTGTCTCTTTTTTTTTAGCAAAATATCTATGCTCAATAAATATTTTTTTAGATTTAGAAATCAAAAAAAAACAAGCAATACATAATTTGAATATACCAAGATCTGGAGGACTTATACTGTTTTTAAACATCATGTTATCAATAATTTTTAATAATTTTTTTTATGAATTTATTGCTTTAATTTCTGTTGTTTTTTTTATAGGGTTTATCGATGATTATGGAATAAAAATTAAACCATTTAAAAGGTTTATAATACTTTTTTTTTCAATTTATATCTTTGTATCATTTTTTGAAATAACATTAAGAACTACCGGTATAAGTTGGATAGATGCATTGATGTTAAAATATAATTTAGGATTTCTAATAATAACCATATGTTTTTTAATTTTAATAAATGGATCAAATTTCATTGATGGAGTAAATGGTAATTTGACAATCCATTATTTTTTTTTAATAGTTTTTATATTTTTTGTTAATTTAGAAAATAATTATTTAAATATTTTTATTTATCCAACTTTAATTTCATTAGCTATATTTTTGATTTTCAATTTAAAAAACAAAATTTTCTTTGGGGATGGAGGCGCTTATTTATTAGGGCTAATATTAGGGATTTTGATTATAGAAATGCTAAACACAAATACCCAAATATCCCCATTTTTTTATCTTATTTTGACTTCTTATATAGGTTCAGAGGTATTGATTTCATTTGTAAGAAGGTTCGTAAAAGGTACTAGTACTGTTAATGCAGATTTCGGACATTTTCACCAACTGCTATTTAGTTTTTTTAAAAAAAAAAAAGGATTAAACCCACATTTATTTACAGCGGCAACAATTAATCTTATTATGATTCTTTGTATTTATCCTTCTTTCTACTTTAAAAATGATTTTGAAGTCACAAGAATTTATGCAATATTTTTGTATGTTTTAATTACTCTTTTCTTTGTAATGACAAAAATATTTCTTAAGAAATAAATTAAACAAGATCTTCAAATGACTCTTTAATACTTTGTAATATAGATTTTGGTTTTCGACCTAAAATCTTTAAAAATTTAGCATTTTCCATTTTCATATTATGTTCTTCATTTTCCTTACGGGGATTTTGTATATTTTTAATTACCGTTTTAAATCCATAATTTTTTGATACTTTTTTTATAATATTTGAAATGTCAATTATTGATAATGTTTGTGAAAATTGATTATAAATTTCAAATTTTTTTGAATTATTTTTTTTATAAACATTATATAAAGAATCAACAACATCCTCTAAATGAATAAAAGGCTTTTTTTGTTTACCTTTTCCATAAATTGGAAGAAAATCTTCTTTAATTGCTTTCATTATAAATCTGTTAACAACAACTCCAAAGAAAAAATCATAGTCAAATCTAGTAGTAAATTTTTTGTTTAATCTTGTATATTTTGTTGAAGAACCCAGGGTCACCGCAGTTCTAAAATCAATAATAGGTAAGTCCCAAAGCCTATTTGCTAGCCATAAATAATTTATATCGTTACTTTTTGTTATATGATACCAGGATTGACCCATTCCAGGAAATAGAAGATTATCTTTTCTAAATTTTATTCTTCCTTCAGGTATCTTTAAGTTAGGAGCGCCATATGTACCTGTTGTAGTCGTTTCAACAAATAAAGTTTTAAGTAGATTAAGTTCTTTAAGAGACCAAAGTAGATTTAAGGTTGATAAGTTATTATTTTTAGAGGTAAAGACTGAATTATTTAAATTTTTGTTTGCAAAAGGTGCTGATGGCTGGCACGCAAGATGAAATATAATATCAGGTTTAAATTTTTTTAATAAATTATAAGTTTTTTTTTTATCTAATAAATCAAGATTAATAAATTCAAAATTTTTTTTTCCTTTTAATTTTAGCTCTTTAATTCTCTCTTTCATTGAATAAACTTTTTTATAATTATTTTCTGAATATCTTTTTACAAGTTTTCTTCTCAAGAAATTATCTATTCCTATTATTTTAATTTTTGGATTTTGATAAATAAATTTTAAAAAAAGAGGCCAACCAATATAGCCGTCTGCACCTGTTATTAAAATTCTCATTTTATTTTTGAATTATATTTAATTTGTTTAGCATACTTTTTAGATTCAACTTTAAGATTACTATACCTCTTAAAATTTTTTCTCAACGATTTTTCTCTCTTAATTTTATTTATTAGATGTTTTGATCCACTCTGGACTGTAAAAATTGGTTTAAATTTTAACTTCTTTTTAATTTTAGTAAAATCAATATGATAATCTCTCTCATCAGTAAGTGTTTTTTTAATTTCAATTTTAGTTTTTTTCCCAATCAATTTTGCAAGATCTTTAATTTTATGATTAAGTTTATTAGAACCTACATTAAATATTTGTTTCTTAATTAAAGAATTTTCACTTTCAATACATTTAACAATCGCGACACCAACATCATAAACATGAACATTTGGTCTATATTGATCACCACCGAACACTTGAATTTTTCTTTTTAGATATTCAAATAGAGTAAATAAATTTATAACAAGATCAAATCTTTGCCTGGGTGAGTATCCAAAAACAGTTGCTAATCTTAAAATAACTGGTGTAAATTTATTTGATGATTTTTTTAAAATATATTTTTCGCATTTAATTTTCAAATCTGCATAAAGTGAAATTGGTTTAACTTTACTGTTTTCTTTTATTAATTTTTTTCCTTTTGAACTACCATAAACGCTGCAAGAACTTATATATATATATCTTTCAACATCTTTTTTTTTAAGATTATCAATAATTTTAATTGTATTCAGATAATTACTTAAGTAAGTATTTTTTTCATTAATGCTACAAGCGGGATCACCTACAATCCCGGATAAATCAACAACCGCTTTAGAGTTTTTTATTAACTTGATAACTTTATTAAAATTATATGTGTCTAATTTAAAAAATTTATATTTTTTGTTTTTTAAAAATTTTGATATTGCGTTTTTACCAAATTTTAAACTATCAATACAAACTACTTCATAATTTTTTTTTAATAAAATATCTGTTAGGACTGTTCCAATATAGCCTGCGCCTCCCAGTAATGATATTTTGTGTCTCATTATAAATTAAATTCGATTTATTATATTCAGTCAATTTGTTTGTCTATTAAAATTATTGATATTTTGAAGTTAATTTTATTTATTTTATAAAATTTTTAAGAAATAAAACGTTCAGACCTAAATAGCTATATCTTAAGAATGATGAGTAGGTATTTACATATAGAGCCACCAAGATAAGAAAAATCAAAATTCCAAAACTTATTAAAAGCTTTCTTTTTACTGCAAACATTAAAATCTGTAACGTAATAACCTCTATACCGATTATAAACATAAAAATATTATCTGAAAAAAAAATAAAACCCCCAGTCAAAAATAATATAGGCCAAATTAACATTCGAAACAGAGAACCAATTAAACCAAATTCATTAAATTTTGGAACCCTATCAAATTCTCTCCCACCCATATTAGCTAAATTTCTACTTTCAATATATTCAAAAATACCCTCAAAGTTTGATAAATAAACTTGTTTAATAAATATAATGATACACGCACATACTAAAAGTAATATTATTAAGTAGTTTTTCTTAAAAAAATTTTTATTAAAATCAATCAAAACTAAATAATACATTCCAAATGAGCTTCTTAAAGGTGTTCCAAAAAAGAATGAAATTATTAGCGAGAGCTTACCAGGAAAGATTACATAAATTGACAAAAAAAATATTAGTAATGTTTCTTTTAAAACACTCACACTTAAGTGCAATTTATATGGTAGAAAACAGAAAAATAGAATTCCGAATAATTTTAAATAGTTAATTTCTTTATTTTCCTTTAAATAAAAGAATAAAATTAAGGCATTTGTTATTGCATAAATTAGCATATTAAATTTCACAATATTTCTGTATGGAGAAGAGAATGGATTTATTTTTTCTAATTCATGAAATAAATTTACAATACTATAGAATAATGAATTTGAAAAAAAATGTATAAAGTAATTTTTTATGTTTAAAATAAAGGAATAATCAAAACTTAATGTTTTATAAAGCTTATAGTATTTTAAATAATGCGAAGTATCTGGATGAAAAGTTGAACTAATATTTAGAAATTTCCTCTCTAAATATAAAATAACAAATGAGACTAATATAGACATAATTAAAAAGAAAATTGAAAGAATATAATTCTTTTTTGAAAGATAAATTTTTATTACTAAGTTTATTAATGACATGTACTTAAGCTTAAAATTTTAATAAAATAATTACTATAATAACATGGGTGTATTTAAATTCATTTTTTTAGCAATATTATAATTGTTTAATTTTTAAAATCCTGTAAAGAATAAGTCTTTTATGAAAGTATTTATAACAGGAATAGCGGGCTTTTTGGGGTCACATTTAGCTGAAAGATGTTTAAAGAAAAATCATGAAGTATCTGGATGTGATAACCTTATTGGTGGTGATCTATCAAATTTAAATAATTTGGATGTTACTTTTCATAAAGTAGATATTGAAAATTTAGATAAAATGAGTGAGATAATGAAGGGTGTAGACGTAGTATGTCATGCAGCATCTTATGCACATGAAGGTCTATCTTCAGTTTCTCCAAAGTTAATATGTCAAAATAATCTAGTTGGTTCTGTCTCTGTTTTTACAGCATCAGTAAAAAATAATGTAAAAAGAATTGTGTACTGTTCATCTATGGCAAGATATGGGGAATTAAAAATCCCTTTCAAAGAAAGTGATAAGCCACATCCAGTGGATCCTTATGGAGTATCTAAATTAGCTGCAGAGAATATACTTAAAATAATGTCTAAAACTTATAAATTTGAATACAATATTGCAGTACCACATAATATAATTGGACCTAAACAAAAGTATAATGACCCATTTCGAAATGTAGCCTCGATAATGATAAATTTAATTTTGCAAAATCGGCAACCAATTATATATGGAGATGGAAATCAAAAAAGATGTTTTTCAGACATTGATGATTGTATTGTTTGTTTAGAAAAAATGATGTTTGAAAAAGATATTCTAAATGAAATTATTAATATTGGTCCTGATGAAGAATTTATAACCATCAACCATTTGTATAATTTAATTTCCAATAAACTTAAATTTAATAAAGACCCTAAATATATGGCAAGTAGACCAAATGAGGTTTATGAAGCTATGTGTTCATCTGATAAAGCTAGGGAGTTATTAGATTATAAAACCACAGTATCCCTAAATAAATCAATGGATAAAATGATTAAATTCATTAAGTCTTCAGGAACGAGAGAATTTGAATATAATTATCCAATTGAAATTGACAATAACGTGACGCCCGACACATGGTCAAAGAAATTATTTTAAAATTATAAATATTTAAATGGAGAATAAATACCTTTTATTCAATAGATTATTTATTTCTTTATTACCTATATCGTTAATATTTAGTATTTTTTTTGCAGATTTAATAATTTCATTAACTTCTATTTTTTTTATTGTTTTCATTATATTAAAAAAAAATTATAGAATTTTTAATGTTTTTGAATTTAAAATATTTATCTTTTTTTATATACTATGCATTATTGGATCGTTTGTTTCAGAATTCACAATTTATTCTTTAACTAAAGTAATACCTTATATTAGGTTTGGCATATTTATAATATTAATTAAATATATAATCAAAATAGATAACAAGTTTTTATTTTATTTTTCAAATTCTCTTTTAATTTCTTTTTTTATTTTATTTATTGGTTTGATTTTTGAAATATTGAATGTTGGGCCTTTCTCAAATTCATATTTAAATAGTAGATATTCAAGTTTCTTTTTTGATGAATTAATTATGGGGTCCTACCTATTAAAAATATTACCTATTTCAATAGCTTTATTATTTATTTTTGAAAAGAAAGTATTAATTTATTTTTTAGCGTTGTTTGTATCATTGATGATTATGATCTCTGGAGAAAGATCAGCAATAATATCTTTATTAATTTTTTTGGGATTTTTATTTGGATTTACAAACCTTCTCAATTTTAAAAAAAAAATAATTGGAATTATCTTTTTAATATTTATGGTATCAATAACTTTGTTTTTAAATGATAATTTGAAATTTCGGGTAATAGACAAAACTCTTTATCAGCTTAGCATTATAGAACCAGAGAGAGATTATGTAGAATTTAAATATTCTGATAATCCAGAGAAGTATACAGCGGTAGCTCGTGAGGAATTTTTTATACCCTTGAAATATTATTTATTATTTAATTCAGGATTAAAAATATTTAGTGACAATATTTTTTTTGGATCTGGGGTCAAAACTTTTAGAATCCTGTGTAAAAAAGAAAAATATTATTTAAAAAAAAATTATTTAGCTTTTAAAAATAAACCTGATGATTACTATGAGGGATTTACTGGTATTGATAGTTGTAGTACACATCCCCACAATTATTATATTCAACTTTTATCTGAAACAGGTTTGCTAACAACAATTTTAGTATTTTTTGTCTTTTGCTTATCAATTTTTAATTTTTTTAAAACAAATTTATTTGAAAAAAAAATAATTTATTTAGCAATTTTTGTTAATTTATTTCCATTAATAACTACTGGAAATTTTTTTAATAACTTTTTAAGTATTTTAATCTATTTACCTATATGCTTCTTAGACATAAAAAAAAAAATAGTGAATAAATTTAGCATACATGAAATGATTAATTATATAAGTTATTTCCTTTTTTTTTTGGGAAATTTTTTATTTATTTTTTTTATCGATAATGATCTTGCTTATGATTTCTTATCAGTCTACTCAATTTCTGGATTAATTGTAGGTCCTATAGTTTTCTTTTATTTTTCAAAATTTAGAAAAAGTATAAAATTTTCAAAAGTTTTTATAATAATTTTAAATTTTAGCTTATTTTTTATACCTAGTATATTGACTTATTTGGTTATTGTGTACACACTAAATTTGTTTTACTCAGATTTTTTATCTTCGCAATCAAAAAATTATAAAATCAATTTTTATTTTAAACTTTCTTTTTTTCTATCGGTAATTCCATTTGTTTTAAATATTATCGATATTAATCAATTATTATTATTCAGAGTTTTGATTTGTACTTTATCAATTTTATATTTTTATTTTACAACTTATTCTTACGAAAAGATCGTAGTTAAATCACCAATATTATATTTACTATCAACTAATTTTAGTTATTTTGGCTCTTTATATTTAATTACGTTTTTCATAAAAGGATTTATTTTAAAGATTACGTACATTTTTTTTCAAATTTGTTTTTCTGCAATTCTAAAGTTATATGATTTAAAAATAAGGAGTATAATTAACGCAGAAAAATTTATTTTCTTTTTGAAAATAGTAAATTTAATTTTAGTTTTAATACCTTTGTTTTTTATTAACTTTGGAATTTCTTTCAAAATATTTTTAATTTATTATTTTAATTTATTAATATTAAATTTAATAAAAAAATATTTAATATAAAATATATGAAAAAATTAGGTATCATAGGTATTAGAGGTTTACCAGCTAGTTACGGAGCCTTTGATCAGTTTGTTGATCAATTTGTAAAATACTCAAATGATAAAAAAATAGATATAACTTTCTATATATCCTCAGATAAAAAAAATAAAAAAAATTTTAAACAAATTGAAAATGTGAATCAGGTATTTTTTTATAGAGGAAGAGGATTTTTTATACTTGTTAATTATTTTTTTTCAATTTTTAATTTTTATTTTAAAGGAGTAAGAACCTTTTTATTCTTCGGTTATGGTGCTGTAATATTTTTTCCAATTCTTAAAATTTTAAATTGTAAAATTATTTGTAACGTAGATGGTATTGAATGGAGAAGAAGAATATCAAAAATGAAAAAAATTTATTTCAAATTTTGCGAAAAACTTATATCAATAATGAATGTTAATTTAATATTTGATTCTAAAGTTATCCGTAGATATTATTCTTTTCACTTTAAAGCAAAAGGATCTTTAATCTATTATCCTTCAGATTTTTTAGATAAAAATATTTCTAATAAAAAAATTGTTAACAATCATAAAATTATTAGAAAAGCAATAGTAGTAATGCGTTTTGTTCCTGAAAACAATATTGAAATAATTGTAAACACATTCATGGAATTAAATAAAAAATTTAACCTAAATCATAAATTATTTATTATAGGTGCAAATAATGAATTTTTTCAAACTAAAATTAAACCTAAAATTAAAAATATAAAAAATATTATTTTTATTGGCCCTGTTTATGATCGACACAAATTATTACGCTTTTGGTCCTCTGCTGACTATTATATACACGGTCATAGTGTTGGGGGGACCAACCCAACACTTATTGAAGCCATAAGTTTAAGAAAACCAATAATAGCTTATGATTGTTTATTTAACAAAATTATTCTAGGAAAAGAGGGGTATTATTTTAGAAGTGCAAAAGACTTAATGCGCATAATTGATGAAGAACAATTTTCTGAATTTAAACCTGAAATTAATTTAAATTATTTTTCTAAAGAATATATTAATGAGTCTTATCTAAATTTAATTAAAAATTAGCTAAAATAATCATTTTTTAATATTTACAAAAATTAATTCTATTATATAAGGACTTGCCTGGTGATTATTGCGAGAGTGTAATACCCGATTCCATTCCGAACTCGGAAGTCAAGCCTTTCAGCGCCGATGGTACTTTGTCTTAAGACATGGAAGAGTAGGACATTGCCAGGCTAAAATAAATTAAAATGAAAATTAAAAGTTCGTTAAAATCAATTAAAAAACGAGACCTCAATTCTAAATTAGTTAGAAGAAGAGGTAGAGTATACGTAATAAATAAAACCAATCCAAAATTTAAAGCAAGACAGAAATAATTTTATGGATAATGAAAACCATAAAAATACTTGGAATAATTTTACTAAATTTGTTTTATGGGGAA
>MDTD01150193.1_pt1 | contig 36209 bp, 41 predicted proteins | sample 811221 | NCBI WGS metagenome assembly MDTD01 (sample SAMN05326646, study PRJNA326480) | marine metagenome | isolation source: seawater | place: Pacific Ocean: South West | collected 2011
AACGCCAAGAGCAAGCAGAACGCCTATTATTCTTGAAATGAAAAGGTGTTTCATGACGTCGATACATGCAGGGACGAGACTTCCCGCGGATGATCGCGGAAGAAGCCGTCTTTTCTAGGAAGCCAACCTTAGTGAGATCAATAACAAGTTTCAAGTGCTATACGGGATCTTGGCCGGACTCTTTAAGTGCGAGCTGCCCCGATTTTCTTGCAGAGAAGTCCGATAAGGTGCTTTTACGCAACTCGGCGCTCTTTTCGAAGCGCAAACACGATTCCCCCGAGAATGCCCTGCGACAACGTTAAACCATAAGCCAACCACGCAAAAGCCAGAGCCTGAATATTCTCGATCCCATAAAGGGAAAAAAGAAATACAAATACTGTCTCCCGAACCCCGATGGCATTGATGGAGATCGGCAACATCATGATGAAAAGAGCGACCGGGATAATCAAGAACATCGATTCGACCGGTACCTCAATGCCGATGGACCGCGCGATCAAGATAAAGCAAACGACTACATTGATCTGAAGTAGCGCTGACAGGATTAAGGCGCCCAGTACAGCCGATCGCGCATGGCGATAGGCCTGAAAAGAGCGATGCACCTTCTCCAGTATTCGGCCAATTCGGGCAACCCCACCGCTCTTGGCTGAAGAGAGCATCTGCGTGGTCGATACGGGGATTTTCAGAATCAGCCAGGTGACGATACCTATTCCGGCAAGACTTGCCGCCACCCAGACCCCAATAAACGGCACCGCACCAGCGACCGCTTCATCGAAGATCAATGCAAGCAACGCAAACCACAGCAGCACAATCACCCCGAGAAAGCGGTCCACCAGCACTACGGTGACTGCATCCGACTTGCTGTTGCCCAGGCGCCACGAGTCGTACATCCGAACCACATCCCCGCCCACGATGGATGGCAGAAAGTTGTTGAAAAAAAGAGCGACCATAAATGAGCGCACCAGGAAAAAGATGGGCGCATCACCGCCTTGCACCCGGATCAAGGTGCGCCAGCGAAAGGCAGTAATCACATAGCCGACAAAAAAGAGACTAAAGGCGAGTGTCAGCGAGGCGGTGCTGGCCTCTGAGATGATGGCAAAGACCGAGCCCAAGGCTATGTCGTGCGTCATCCAGAGGATCAGCGCGACGGAAAGCGAAATTTTCAGCAGCAAAAAAAGGGTCTTTTTCTGCATGCGAGAAGGGGGCTTAGGCGGGTTTCAGTATTAGTCGCGCTGGCTGATGGTGCGCGCTGGCACGCCGGCAACGATTTCCCGCGCCGCGACCGGTTTAACGACTACGGCACCTGCTGCGGCAATGCTGCCTTCGCCAAGACAGGCGCCATCCAGCACGGAAACATTGGCACCTAACCATACGCCGTTACCGACGCTGCAACCATCGCTAGGCCGCATCCCTTGTTGGGCGATAGGGATATCTGGCCGGTCAGTTTGATAGTTGCCTCCGCCCACGAGATAGCATCTTGGCCCCAGTGCGGCATCTTCGCCGATCGTTACAGGACAGTGCTGAACGGATTGGATGATGGTATAGGCACCGATGCCCGTTCGGCTACCGATCGTTATCGAGCCTTCTTTGCACGAGATCATGGTGTTATTTGCGAGAATGACATCGTCGCTAATGTGGATCGCCATTTCCTTCGTCGGGCTTCTGGCATCCAGTAGTACGCTTTCGCTTAGCACAACATTGTTGCCCAGACGAATCCGCCCCGGATGACGGAGAATCATGTTTACACCAAACATCACCCCGGAACCGCATTGCCCAAACAGACGCGGCCAGAATAGCTTTCTCAGCATCAGGCCCAGAGCCCCTGGAATCGGCGCAAGCCAGGAGCACCATTCGAAGTAAAGGGTGGCCCCGATGCTGCGCGACCCCACCATCACATCCTGATAGCGGCGCAGTCCAGAGGTCTTCTGGGTGACGGCCTGATGGGTTTTTATAGAAGACGAGGACAAGGGTCTTGTGTTGCGGGGGCCGATTAAGATGGACTTCGCTTTAGCCTACAGCGGGAACCTCTACTTTAGGTCGCAGGCGCTGGCGGGGCGGCGGGGCGCTTGGCACCGTTGCTGCGGCTTCCGGTGAACGCCCGGCGCCGGGACCGGACGGCGTTGGTTTGGCGGGGCTTTTTTCCGCCGAACCCGAGGTACGGTGGCCCTCATCAGATTTGGCTGATACGGAGGGTTTCTGTCCACCGTTAGCGCGCGCTTGTCGACGCGGCTCATCTTTTTTGTCTTTTGCGTTGTTGCGTTCCTTAGGTTCGCGGGATTTTCTGGTCTCGGACGGTGTGCCCGGCGCCGGAGCCTCCAGCGTGCCCTCTGAGATTTCCTGACGTGTCAGCGCATGGCCAATGTACTCTTCGATATCCATCAGAGAGAAGGCATGGTCCTCGCAGGCAAAACTGATAGCGTGGCCGCTGGCGCCGGCCCGGGCAGTCCGGCCGATACGGTGCACGTAATCTTCCGGGTCCTGCGGCAGATCGTAATTGAACACGTGACTGACACTCGGGATGTGCAGGCCTCTCGCCGCCACGTCCGTCGCCACCAGCACGCGGCGCTTGCCTTCTGTGAATCCCTTGAGGAGTTGCTCGCGTTTTTTCTGGGGAACATCGCCCGACAGCACGCCGGTGGAATAGCCCTGCTGCTTCAGGGATCGCCCAAGCCGGTCGCAGGTCACGCGCATATTCGCAAACACCAGCACGCGTTCACCTTCCGTCTGACGCATCAGACCCAAAAGCAGGGGCAGTTTTTCGCTGTTGGCAGGGTAATACACCTCCTCCAGCAGACGGTCTGCGACGACCGTCTCTGCATCAATCTTGATCTCCTCGGGGTCATTCATGTGTTCGTAGCCCAACTCATGCACCCGATGAGAGAGCGTGGCCGAAAAGAGCAGATTGAGCCGCTCTTTCGGGGGCGGCATCCGTCTCAGGATATAGCGGATGTCTTTGATGAAGCCAAGGTCAAACATGCGATCGGCTTCGTCTAGCACGACGACCTGCACGCCTTTCAGATCAAACACCTGCTGCTTGAAATAATCGATCAATCGGCCCGGCGTCCCGATCAGGACGTCGACACCATCGCTAAGGCTTTCGCGCTGTTCGTGATAACCGGTGCCGCCGTAGACGAGCCCCAGTTTGAGGCCCGTCGCCTTGCCCAGCATCTCGGCATCCCGATGAATCTGAATGGCAAGCTCACGGGTCGGCGCCAGCACTACGGCACGCGGATTGACCCCGTCGCCCGATTCGGGTTTTGGATGCGTCAGCAGATGATTGAAGATGGCGAGCAAGAAAGCCGCAGTTTTGCCGGTGCCGGTCTGGGCCTGGCCCGCAACGTCTTTGCCTGCGAGAACCAGCGGCAGAGACTGTGCCTGGATTTTGGTGCAGTATTCAAATCCAGCCTCGCTGAGCCCGGTCAGCAACTGGGGTTCTAGTGAAAAATCGGTAAATCGGGTTTCGGTAAGGTAACTGATATCTTCCATTTTGTTCTTGTGAGTAGGTTTGTGGCATCGTTTGGTGATGCCGGCGGTCAGGAATCAACGTTCGGTGTACTTTGCGTTTGTAGCGCCGCGCCTCCGCGGTGACCGAATTTGGCCGCTATCGTGACGCGGTCGGAAATCCCGGAAAAAACGGGTTCTTGATTCCTGATGCGAAAATCTGGTAAAACTAGCGAATCGTTCAGAGGTGTTGTGCCGTTCACGCAAGGGTGCGGTACACTACTCGCTCTGGCGGAAAACGGGAAAAGCAGTATATCACACCCCCCGATGTCCGCATCCCGCACCTTAATTTGCTTTTCTTCTGGCGCCTCCGTTTGAAGCGACAGTCGATAAGGGACTCAAATCGAAAGAAGAAAACAGGAACTGATTGAACATGTCCGACAATATTATCCACGTCAGTGATGACTCATTCGAGCAGGAAGTCCTGCAGTCCGAAATGCCCGTGCTTATCGACTACTGGGCCGAATGGTGCGGCCCGTGCAAGATGATTGCGCCCGTGTTGGACGAGGTGGCGAGCGAATATGCGGACAAGATCCGGGTCGCCAAGCTGAATATTGATGAAAACCCGGCGACGCCGCCCAAGTACGGCATCCGCGGCATTCCCACTCTCATGCTGTTTAAGAACGGCGAAGTAGAAGCCACCAAAGTGGGTGCCGTGTCGAAAGCCCAATTAACGGCTTTCCTGGACGAAAACATCTAGGATACCGCCTGGCATCGAAGAGTCTGATACCCGAATCCCGAATACTGCAGCCGGTCCCAATTCCAAGGAGGGGTCGGTTGAATCCCTAAACCGAAAATGAGTTAAACCAGGGCAAACTGCCCGCCCCACCACCAGATTTAATCAAAACCAACCCCGCATGCCGTGAGATCACTCGATCACGCGGCCAGACGGGTGTTTATTCCTACCCCATACCGAGGCCTGTATCGTCATGTCCCTGAGCCTGTCAGAGCTTAAAGCCAAAACCCCCACAGAACTTGCAGAGGTCGCCCGATCGCTCAAGTTGGATAATGTTACCCGTCTGCGTAAGCAGGACCAGATCTTTGCCATTCTTAAGTCCCAGGCAAAACGCGGCGAGAAGATCAAGGGTGAAGGAGTCGTTGAAATCCTGCAGGACGGCTTCGGCTTCCTGCGCTCGGCGAGCAGTTCCTATCTCGCAGGCCCGGACGACGTTTATGTGTCCCCGAGCCAGATTCGCCGGTTCGGGCTTCGCACCGGCGATACGGTTGCGGGACTGGTTCGTCCGCCCAAGGATTCCGAGCGCTACTTTGCGCTGCTGAAAGTAGAGACCATCAACTATCAGTCGCCGGAAGAAGCCAAGAAGAAGATTCTCTTCGAGAATCTTACGCCCCTGCATCCTGATGAACGCATTCGACTCGAGCAGGGCAACGGGTCATCGGAAGACCTGACCGGACGGACGATTGATATGGTGTCACCGATCGGTAAAGGTCAGCGCGGCCTGCTGGTGTCGGCGCCCAAGACGGGCAAGACCGTCATGTTACAGCAGATTGCTCACGCCGTAACGGCGTCTGAGCCGGACTGCGAGTTGATTGTCCTGCTGATCGATGAGCGCCCGGAAGAGGTGACCGAAATGAAGCGCACCGTGCGCGGCGAGGTGGTGTCCTCGACGTTTGACGAACCCGCGACCCGCCACGTACAGGTGGCCGAGATGGTGATTGAGAAAGCCAAGCGTCTCGTTGAACACAAGAAGGATGTGGTGATTTTGCTGGACTCCATCACACGCCTCGCGCGGGCCTACAACACGGTGCAGCCGGCGTCGGGCAAAGTCCTGACCGGTGGTGTGGATGCCAACGCTCTGCAAAAGCCCAAGCGTTTCTTTGGTGCGGCCCGAAACATTGAGGAAGGCGGCAGTCTCACAATTCTCGCAACCGCTCTCATCGATACGGGCTCAAAGATGGATGAAGTCATCTATGAGGAGTTCAAGGGCACCGGCAACATGGAGATTCACCTGGACAGGCGGATCGCCGAAAAACGGGTATATCCCTCTATCGTCATCAGCCGCTCCGGCACCCGCCGCGAGGAATTGCTGACGGATCCCGCGGAGCTTCAGAAGATCTGGCTACTGCGCAAACTGCTGCATCCGATGGATGACATAGAAGCCGTCGAATTCATGCTCGATAAACTGCGGGCCACCAAGAGCAACGCCGAATTCTTTAAATCAATGAACCGGTAAACCTGAACTTGCGGCCCGACGCTGTTTCGCCTATGATCCCGTCCCCCTGCGGACCAGACCCGCTGCCAAATCAGCCGTTTTGTCATGAAGTCAGAAATTCATCCCTCCTACGACACCATTAAAGTCGTCTGTGCCTGCGGCAACAGTTTTGAGACCCGTTCAACACTCGGGCAGGAACTGCACGTGGAAATCTGCTCAGCCTGCCACCCGTTCTACACGGGTCAGCAAAAGATCGTCGATACCGCCGGGCGCGTTGGCAAGTTCCAGAAAAAGTACGGCCGTTCGGCTTAAGTTCCCCGGCGCCGGGGTTGTCTGGCGCAACGCTTTCGAACAACAACGACCCATTGGGGTTGCGCTGTTGTGTCTCCTTTTTTCTGTTCTGCACAAGTTATTGTCGAGATCGAAAAGCGGCTCGGTCAGGTCGCCAAATTTGTTGACGGCGATACGCTGATTCTTGACTCCGGAGAAGCGATTCGCCTCGCGGAGATCAATACGCCAGAAATGGCAAGGGACGGTCGTCCGGCTGAGCCCCTCGCTCTTGAAGCGAGAGACGCCCTCGCTGCACTGCTCGCCGATGGACAGGCGCTGATCGAAGCCGTAGCGCAGCCGCTTGACCGTCATGGCCGCACGCTTGCCTATCTTTTCCGCCCTGACGGTATCCATGTTCAGGAAGTTCTGCTGCGAGGAGGTTTGGCAAGTGCAGTGGCCATTGCACCCAACGACCGCTATCTCGTTCTTTTTATTGAAGCAGAGAGCGAAGCCCACCACGCCGGTCGGCGGCTTTGGGGTCTGGACTACTATGCCCCCAAGGCTGAGGACAACGGCGGCGCCGGCTACCAGTTTGTGCGGGCACGTCTTTCACGTATCGAGATGGGGAAAAAGTGGTTTAGTTTCTCGGCGGGAAAAAGTCTTACGGTCCTGGTGCGCCGAAGCGACTGGGTATCCGGGTTTGATTACTCTCCCGCAGCGCTGGATCAGGCAAGTATCGCGGTGCGCGGATGGTTCTCAAAAAAGAAAACCCGCGCGACCCTTGTGATCAACCACCCCTTTATGCTGGAGCGTTGTGGTATCAGTCCGCTGCGCTTGTGCGCTGGCGATTGACCTGCGCTTGATCTTAATCCGGGACCGCAAGCGAGGCAGTGATTATCTCGACCCATATTTCCGGGTGAGCGGGTAGACTTCGCAACGTGAAAATTAGGAGGATTCCAGTGAAAAAAACCGTTTCCATGCTTATTGCGATGGTCCTGACCATGGCGGCCGGACTCGTCTTGGCGGGGACTTTTGGTGTCCACGCACCGATGGTGCGTATGGTGCCGCCCGGCCAAACCGTCAGCGCGGCCTTTATGATCCTTCACAATCACGGCATGAAGGAGCGAACCGTGATTGCAGCGCACTCGGATGTCGCCGATGCGGTGGAGCTGCATAACCACATCATGGAGGACGGCATGATTAAGATGCGTCGGGTCGATGCCATCGTAGTGCCGGGACATGCTGAAGTTGCGCTGAAGCCGGGGGGGCTGCACATCATGCTGATTGGCCTGAATCGCAATCTTGAAGTGGGAAAGAAAGTGACCCTCGAGCTCGAATTTGCTGACGGTGAACGCCTGTCCTTCAAAGCCCCCGTGCAGATGGTGTCCCAAGAGCATGATCACACGAACCACGAGCATTAACTGGGCACACCAAGACCTAGTCGGGGAGAAGAAACCATGTTGAAGTCCTGGCGCATGCCCGTGCTGGCTCTGCTGCTAGCAACCGGCGTCGGTTTGGGTGCGGGAGTGTGGTGGCATCAGCATCGTGCGCAAACGGCCAATCCCTATGCACACCTTGGCGGCGACTTCACGCTGGCGTCGGCCGATGGTCCGGTGTCGTTGAGTGACTTTCGGGGCCAGGCAGTGATGCTGTTCTTCGGCTATACCACCTGTCCGGATGTATGTCCGATGGATTTGGCGAAGATCAGTGCCGTGATCAATCGTTTTTCCGATGCCACGTCGCAGCAGGTGGCGGGGCTCTTCGTCAGTGTCGATACTGAACGGGATACGCCAGAGCGCACGACAGAGTATGCGGCGTTCTTTCATCCCCGGATCACGGGGGTCAGTGGGTCAGCCCAGGCGGTGGATGCGGTTGCCAAGCAGTACTACGTGCTCTACCAAAAAGTGGAAGACCCCGGTTCTGCGCTCGGGTACACCGTCGATCATTCGGCAACGACCTATCTCATCGGCCCGAAGGGCAAAGTTCGCCAACTGTTGAAGCATGACTCGACCGTAGATGAGATGACCGACGCGGTGCGCGCGGTGCTCGCGGGATAGTCTGGGAAGCATTCTGATGAGCATCAGTCTGGAGCAGCAGGTTGACGAGACTGCCAATGCCCTCGATGCGGCGGACCTGTTTTTTGGTCACGGTACTGATAATGCTTTTGATGAGGCAGCCTGGCTGGTGCTCGAAGCCTGTGATCTGGATCCCAGCGGCGACGCCATTCCGTGGGATCAGTCACTGACTCCCGCTCAGCAAGCGTCCGTTGAAGCATTGCTCAAGCGGCGGATTGAAAGCGGTGAGCCGCTGGCGTATCTGGTGAACCGTGCCTGGTTTTCCGGCCATGATTTTTTTATTGATCATCGGGCCATTGTGCCGCGTTCGCACATCGGCGAATGGATTGCGGACCGTTTCTCTCCCTGGCGGGCGGATCGTCCCGCGGCAGCCGTCCTCGATCTATGTACCGGCAGTGGCTGCATCGCCGTTGCCCTGGCTTTGGCCTTTCCCGAAGCCAGAGTCGACGCCAGCGACATCAGTGCCAGCGCGTTGGAAGTCGCCGAAATAAATGTGGCACGTTATGCCGTCCAGGACCGCGTCCGGCTCCAGCGCGGAGACCTTTTCGAGGGACTCGGCGAGGCTCGGTATGATCTGATCGTGTGCAACCCGCCCTACGTCAGCGACGAGATCATGGACGGGCTACCCGGCGAATACCGGCACGAGCCTGCGCTGGCGTTCGCCGGAGGGGCGAGTGGTCTGGATTTCATCAACCGGTTGATGGATCAGGCACGCAACCACCTGACGGAAGACGGACTGTTGGTGGTTGAGGCAGGCAGTGCGCGGGAGTCGCTTGAGGCGGCTTGGCCGCGAACCCCCTTTTCATGGCTGATGTCGGAAAACGGAGAAGCGGTGGTGTTCGCCCTGGAAGCGGCGGAACTCGACCCGTCGTCCCGTTTGCCTGCCTGAGCCGGGAGGGCCGGGTGAGTCAGATTTCGATCATCTCAAAGTCGACTTTTGTGGCATCACAGTCCGGGCACTGCCAATCGTCGGGGATGTCTTCCCAGCGGGTTCCGGGTGCGATACCTTCTTCGGGAAGCCCTTCGGCTTCGTCGTAGACAAAACCACAGATAATGCACATGAAAGTTCGATTAGCCATCACAAGATTTAGGGAGAAGCAGAGTCAGGCCCGCGATTCTAGCCTAAGGATCGCGAGCGGGGCGTCCTGCCGCCGCCGGTATTTTGTCTCATTTCAGACAGGGAGTTTTTTTCATGAGTAACGACGACCATCTTTTTGAAAGTGCGTGCGCAGTTATCCCGGGCGGAGTGAATTCCCCCATGCGGGCATTCAAGTCCGTAGGCGGCACCCCGGTATTTATTGATCACGCGAAGGGGCCGTTTCTGTTCGGCGCAAATGGTCAGCGCTACATCGACTATGTGGGCTCGTGGGGCCCGATGATCCTGGGTCATGCAGACCCCGACGTCGTCGAGGCAGTGCAGTCGGCTGCTGCTGAGGGCCTCAGTTACGGCGCGCCAACGGAACTCGAAACGCAACTCGCCCACCTGGTGTGTCAGGCGGTGCCATCGATGGATCAGGTGCGTATGGTGAATTCAGGCACCGAGGCGACCATGAGTGCCATCCGGCTTGCCCGGGGCTATACCGGCCGCGACACGTTGATCAAGTTCGAGGGTTGCTACCACGGGCATGCCGACAGCCTTCTGGTGAAGGCGGGTTCCGGGGCCCTTACCCTCGGTATTCCGACCTCTCCCGGGGTACCCAAAGATGCGGCTCGGCACACCCTGACGCTTGAGTTCAACAACAGTGAGGAGGTTCGGCAGGTGTTTGCCGAATCAGGCAACGACATCGCAGCCGTGATTGTGGAGCCCGTCACCGGGAACATGAACTGTATCGCTCCTGCTCCGGGTTTTCTGGAAACCTTGCGCGAGGTCTGTGACCAAAGCGGTGCAGTGCTGATTTTTGACGAGGTCATGACGGGGTTTCGTGTGGGGCTGGGGGGTGCGCAGGAGCTTTACGGTATCCGGCCGGATCTCACGACGCTAGGCAAGGTTCTGGGTGGTGGATTGCCAGTGGGTGCTTTTGGCGGTCGCGCCGAGATCATGGCACATCTCGCACCGCTCGGACCGGTTTATCAGGCGGGCACCCTATCGGGAAATCCCCTCGCCATGAGTGCGGGGATCGCAACATTGAAAAAAGTCGGGGCACCGGGATTCTTTGACGCCCTGACCGAGACCACTCGCTCACTCGTCACCGGTATGGCCCAGGCCGCTGCCGACGCGGGTGTTCCATTGGCGACAGAATCTGTCGGCGGGATGTTTGGGCTCTTCTTCACCGAGAACGACCGCGTCAGTTCTTTTGCGCAAGTGATGGCCTGCGACAGTGAGCGTTTCTCAACGTTCTTCCATGGCATGCTCAAGCGGGGCATCTACCTTGCTCCCTCAGCGTTTGAGGCGGGCTTTGTCTCGGTTACCCATTCTCAAGCAGAGATCAGTGAAACGCTGACGGCGGCCGCTGAGGTGTTTGCCGAGCTCAACTGAGAAAGTTGATGGTAAGCGGATAATGCGCGGGAAGATTGACAGAAGTCCGCCAGGCGTTTCGGATCAACACAATGATGTGAAACGCTATGAGGATGCCCAGCAGTAAAAATCCGACAAAGAAGAAAACCAGGATAAGCGCGCTGACATAGAAGATGCTGATGGTCAGGGCAAAGTTCAGCGCGGCTCGTCCGTTGACATCCAGTGCATTGCCGTGCCGTCGCCAGAAAAGCCAGAGGATCCAGGGTCCGAGCAGATGCCCGAGAGGAAATCCGGCGTAGGTCGACAGCCCTGCAAGGTGCAGAACAACAATTCTCCAGTCCGGCGCGTGCGTCTGATCTTCTGAGTGCTCAGGGGCGACCGGTCTTGATCTTGCGAGTCCGATGATGCCCGTCATGGTAGCCAAAGACGCAAAGGCCAGGGCCAGGATCACTGCAGAGAAGGACACCACCGGCAGGCCCGGCAGCGACAGCAACACGCCAGCCAGTCCTGCGGACGCGAGCAGGCCCAAGCCCGCACCCAGAGCCAGAAAGCTGATGCAGACGAACTTCAGCATGATACCGGCGAGTGGTCAGGACTCACGGGTAAAACGAGAAGTGATTGTCTCGGACTGCCTTGGGCAGTCCCTCGACGCGAGATTACTCGAGGGGTGAAACGTCTTCCGCGGCGGGACCCTTGTCACGGGTCGTCAGAGTGAATTCAACACGCTGTCCTTCATTCAGAGTCTTGAATCCTTCTCCTCGGATTTCACGGTAATGGACAAATACATCATCCCCACCTTCCTGCTCAATAAAGCCAAAGCCTTTTCTTTCGTTGAACCATTTAACGGTTCCGGTATGTCGTTCCGACATGAACTCCTCCACTAAGGTGACTACAAACAATCCGGGGTCTTCGGTTCAATAGTCCTCGTCCCCCACGCGCATTGTAGCCGTGTTGTGACTGGGTGCAACACTTAAAAAAATTCAACTGCATTCTTTTGGCACACCTTGTGTAAGGTAAAAGGCGCCTCGTCATCGAACCAGTCTTCAATCAGTCTGTAAGAAATTGAAATCGATGGGGGAGGGACAAACAGACCCTGCTCGATTCGCAAGGCGAGTTCTTCACGGTTGAGCCAAATCGCATCTTCGAGTTCCTGGTCATTCAGGCTGATGCGCTCGCTGCCGGCCTGCGCATGATAGCCCAGCATCAGCGACCCCGGAAAAGGCCATGGTTGTGACGAGTGATAACGCACAGCAGTCACATCGATCCCGGTTTCTTCCTCAACTTCGCGCACCACAGCCTGTTCTGCGCTTTCGCCTGGCTCAACAAAACCGGCAATAGTGGAATACCGGTTCGGCGGCCACTCGGGTTTGCGCCCAAAAAGAGCGTGGTCGCCGCGTTGCACCAGCACAATGATGGCGGGATCAGTACGCGGATAGTGAGTCTCCCCGCATTGCGCTTGAGAACATACGCGAACATGCCCGCCTTGATCCAGGTGCGTGGCGCCGCCACAGCGCCCGCAGAAACGGTAGCGGTGATGCCAGGCGGCCATCGCCTGTGCGTAGCCCAGCAGTGTGGCCTGCGCGTTGCTGACCTGTCGGGCCAGTGACCGCAAACCAGAAAACCCGTCACCGGGTTCAGGCAGATCGTGGTCAAGGAGCAGGGCAAAGTAAGGGATTTGGTCTTCTTGCCCCAGGTAAACACGTGATTCACACTGGCCGAATCGGTCCGCGGCCTCCTCGGCGGTCAGCCACGCCGGGCGCTCGGGATCCCTCAGGTCGACGGCGATCCGCATGTGACGAATGCCGAGAAAGCGCGCCCGCTGATCAGCTGCCTGCTCAGCAATCAACGCCGGATCCAGCCGCAGTAACCCGCCGCGATCGAGCATGTGGCTGGTGAGCAGGTTAAGCCGGCTTCGTTGCAGATGGTCCATCAGGAAGAGCAGTCATGCCAAAGGAGGCCAAAGGGTACTACAGCCGGCTTTGGCGGATGTGAGGCTTTGGTTAAAATCACGCCCCGTCACATCCTGGGTTTATCCGCGGGTATCGCCCGCGCCTTGGACTCGTTTTCAGCGTCTGGGTTTTGCATATGCGTAATGAGGTCTGTCAGCTGCTTCGTGATGCGTTGGCATCACTGGGTGAGGAAGGCGTATTGCCAGATTCACTTGAGGTGGATGTCCAGGTTGAAAGATCCCGTGGTCCGGAACATGGTGACTTCGCATGCAACCTGGCAATGGTGCTTGCAAAACGCGCGGGCCTGAAGCCGCGTGATCTCGCTGAGCAACTCTGCAAAGCGCTGCCCGCTTCCGATCTTTTATCGCGCGCGGAGGTGGCCGGACCGGGATTCATCAATCTCTTTTTGTCGCCGGGGTCTTATCAGTCGTTACCGGGCGAAATTCGCTCACGCGGCGCCGCCTACGGCACCAGTGACGTCGGCGCCGGCGAAAAGGTCATGGTCGAGTTTGTCTCGGCCAATCCGACAGGGCCGCTGCATGTCGGACACGGCCGCGGCGCCGCTTATGGTGATGCGCTTGCCCGAGTGCTGCGGGCCGCAGGCTATGACGCTATCAGCGAGTACTACATCAATGATGCCGGGCGGCAGATGGATATCCTCGCACTCAGTGTCTGGCTGCGATATCTGGAACTATGCGGTGAAACCGTTCTTTTCCCGCGGGCTGCCTATCAGGGTGACTATATCTTTGATATTGCCGCGACCCTGCACCGAGAGAATGACGATCGGTATCGCACCGAGGCGCAGCCGCTCTTCGTGGACGTGCCCGAAGAAGATGATCCCCTGCTGGATACGCTGATCTCACGGGCCAAAACGATCTTGGCCGATGACGGTTTCGGACGCATCCATGGCCTCGCTCGCGACACGCTGGTCAAGGATATCCGTTCAGACCTTGAGCGGTTTGGTGTGTCCTACCAGACCTGGTTCTCGGAGCAGAGCCTGATCGACAGTGAGGCCGTGAGTCGCGCCATCGACTCGCTCAAGGAGACCGAGTTTCTTTATGAGCGTGAAGGCGCCTGGTGGTTTCGCAGCACTGAGTTTGGAGATGAAAAAGATCGCGTGGTGCTTCGCGCCAATGGCAACCACACCTACTTTGCGACCGACATCGCCTACCACCGAGACAAGATCCAGCGCGGGTTCTCGCATGTCATCAATATCTGGGGTGCCGATCACCATGGCTACATCAAGCGGGTTAAAGCGTCGATGTCGGCGCTGGGGCTGAACCCGGATGATCTCAGCGTATTGCTGGTCCAATTCGCCGTGTTGTACCGGGGCGGTGCTAAAGTGTCGATGTCCACACGCAGCGGAGAGTTTGTCACCCTGCGCGAGTTGCGCGAAGAAGTCGGCCGGGATGCCGCGCGTTTTTTCTATGCGCTGAGAAAGCCGGACCAGCACATGGACTTTGACCTGGATCTTGCCAAGTCGCAGTCCAGTGACAACCCCGTGTATTACGTACAGTATGCTCATGCCCGCATCTGCAGCGTGTTTCGACAACTGGCAGAAAAGGGTATCGATGCGGATCTTGCTTCGGCAGATCACGGTCTGCTGACCGAACCGCGCGAGGCCGATCTTTTGCAGAAACTTTCGCGTTATCCGGAGGTGGTGGAATCGGCAGCGCGAGCCTATGAACCCCACCAGGTTGCGTACTATCTGCGCGATCTCGCAAACTACTTCCATACCTACTACAACGCGCATCCGTTCATCGCTGCTGAGGCGGATCTTCGGCTGGCCCGGCTGTCTCTGATCGATGCCACGCGCCAGGTCATCGCGAACGCGCTTGTTCTGCTGGGTGTGACCGCGCCAGAGCGCATGTAGGCAATGGCTCGAAACAGCCGCAACCGAAAGGCGGACGGAGGCTCACGCCTCACCTACGATGTCGTACTGATGGTGCTGGGGATCTCGGTCGGCGTGGTCGCCGTTGTGTTGTATCAGGGCGCAATGAGCGGAGATCCCGACCGCATGGGTGCGGGCATCAGCCAACTGCTGCGACCGTCGGATGCCCCGGACCCAGCGTCAGGCCCCGAGGCCGTCAGTGCGGGTGTGGAAACGCCTGCCCGGGCGAGTTTCGACTTCTACACCGTGCTCCCCGAGATTGAGCATGTCATCCCCGAGACTGACCTGCCCGATCCGGCTGGCGCAGCCACTGCGGCGGGGGAGTCCACCCAGACGCCGGAAGATTCCGCACCGCGGGGAAGTTTCTATATGCTGCAGGCCGCTTCTTACGATAACCGCCGTGAGGCGGAGCGCATGAAGGCGCGGCTTGCGATTGCCGGTTTCGAGCCCAGCATTCAGCATATCTCAGTGCAGGGTCAGGGCAATTTTTTCCGCGTGCGGGTGGGCCCCTATCCGTCCATGGCAACGATGGAGAGCGCCAACCGTGTCCTCGCCGACATGAACATCAGGGCGCTGCGACTCAAAGTCTCCCGCAAGCCTTAGTTGGCCGCGGATCAGGACCTCGCCTTCAGCCAGCCGGCAATCGCCGGGGGCACTTTCTGTTGTGCACTGCGGCTGACATAAATCCCAATGTGACCCCCGTCAAATTCGAGTTCGCTGTAATCGGAACTGGCCACATGATCTGCAAGGGGTCGCGAGGCGGATGCCGGCACTAGGTGATCGTTTCGGGCATACACGTTTAACACAGGACAGCGGATGTCACCGAGATCGACGACCCGGCCATCAAGCACCAGCTCACCGCGAACCAGGGCATTGCGCTGGAAGAGGTCTCCGACAAATTCGCGAAAAGCCCTTCCCGCCTGATCAGGGCTGTCCGATATCCATCGCTCCATCCGCGCAAAGGTGCGAAGTCCTTGGGGGTTGTCGGCAAGATCAACGAGATCGATATATTTTTTTGATCCGAGACGAAACGGCTGCAGGGCGACGAACAGGCCATTGAGGAGTGGGCCCGGCACATTGCCATAGCAGCCCACCAGAGCATCCAGATCAACCTTGCGGACCCACTGGGACAGGGTGTTGTCCTCGGTGTGAAAATCCACCGGCGTCACCATAGTGATGATATTACGCACTTTTTTGCTGTGAAGTGCCGTGTAGCAAAGACTGAATGTACCCCCTTGACACACTCCCAGCAGGTTCACCGCACGCTCGTCGCGAAGCGCACTGACGGCCTCAACGCATTCATCCAGCAGGGTGCACGCGTAATCAGCAAACCCCCGATGCTGGTCCTGCTCGGAAGGGTCTTCCCATTCCACCAGGAAGACGTCCATCTGTGACGCGAGCAGACCTTCGATCATGGAGCGGCCGGGTTCCAGGTCCAGCACCCAGGGACGGTTCACCAGGGCATACACAATAAGCACCGCGCATTGATCGGCCCGTTTTTCGCCCTCGCCATATCGCAGCAACCGAAAGCCTTCACCCGCCAGTACGGTTTCGTGGGCCATGGTACCGAGTTCCGGCAAACCCATACCGGCCAGTTGGCTCGCGCTTTGGGTCAGCTGCCGGGTGAGCTCCGCAAGCTCCAGACTGAATGACTCAGGCGCTTTCACCTGTCGGGCCTGTCTTTTTGGTTGGTTTTTTTCGCCGTGTTCCTTTGGTTTTCTGAGAAGCGCCGGTCGACCCTGCTTTTTTCTTTACAGCTTTTGCCTTGGCGCCGGACCTGGGTTTTTTGCTGGCCCGTTTTTTTGCGGGCGAGGGTGAAACGCTATCGGCTTGGCGGAGCGCCTCAAGATCCGCCTTCAGCCTTGCTTCTCTGGCAGCCGCGGCAGCGAGGGCTTCTTTGAGTTGGGCCGGGTCATCGGGCGCAGGGGCCGAGCCAATACCTGCGGCGAGCTGAAGCGCTACCTGCGAATTGATGAGTTCGCTCACGAGCGCCGCGTAGTTCTCGGTGACGCTTTGTCGGGTAAAGACTGCTTCTGCGCAACTGACCCAAAGGTTATAGATGCCCCGCAGGTCCTGCGGTGCGTGATCTTCATCGAGGGCTTCGCGCAGATCAGCCAAGGCATCGGCGCCGATCTGTAGCCAGGCGGCCTGCAGAGCCAAAGCAGCCTCGCGATAGCGCCTTGCCGCCGATCCCCATGCCGCACCTTCCTCAGAGGGGGAGGCGGGCAGGGCAAATTCTGGCGAACCAGCAAGCCAGTTGGCTGGGCTCATCCCGGGCAGGGTCCGGAGCCAGTCGGTGGCGTGGGGCATGTTCATGGGAGCCATGCCGGGACTGGCCTTATTGAGCTGCTCCCTAAGCAGCTGATGCAGTCCGAGGATGGCGCAGGCCCACTCAGCGGAAACGTCTTCGTTCATGGGCTGATTTTAGTTCAGAAGGTTCCAATTTCCCTGTTGCTCGGGTTCCACAATAGATAAGTATTGCTGCTCTGCACTTTGAAAAGACTGGTCTTTAAAAAGAATAGAAATCTGATAAAAAATAAATATAAGATATTTAAAATACTGTTTTATATATATAAAAATAGTTTTACTAGAAAATGTTGCACTGCGTCAATCCTTCTGGTATTTTGCACTGCAACAAAACTATTTCAGCCCTGTTTTTAAAGAGGACAAAACCATGAATCCCAACATGACCGAAACCTGCGAGACTGCCGCAAAAACCGCTGTCAACGCGGCCAACACTGCCGGCCAACTGATGGTCAAGAATATCGAGAAGTTGATTGAACTGCAGATGGGTTCCGCCAAGGTTTACGCTGATGCCCTTTTGAACAACGCCCGAGAAGCACTCGAAGTCAAAGACGCGCAGTCCGCCCGGTCCTACTTCGAAAAGCAGCCCGAAGTGGTTCGGGGCCTGGTGCAGAGAATGACCAAAGACTCTGGTGAGATCATGGAACTCAGCCGGGCTTACGTTGACGAGGCGCAGGCGCTCTTCACCCAGTCCGCTGCCGATCTCGGCACGGTGATGAAAAAAGAGACCAAGACTGGCGGCAAAGCCGCTTAACGACTGACGCGTCTTCAGGCGTTGTCACATTAAGGTGACGTTCGGGACAGGGAAGACCAGCCGCTGCGGGTCTTCCCTGTTTTGATTGAGTCGCAAGACGAGAGAAGCGCAGTCCAGCAGGATTGCCAAGACCCGGCACTGTGACACAATGATCAAGCCGGCGTCCTCCAACGGGGCGCGAGTGTCCTACCGGGGTCTTAGCCCCCGGTCTTTAGAAATCGACAAGAAGAGGTAGATCTCCCATGACATCTGAAATTGATGTAGTGATTGCAAGTGCCGCCAGAACTCCAGTTGGCGCCTTTAACGGCGGACTCTCCGCATTGCCGGCGAGCGAACTTGGCAAGGCAGCGATCATTGCCGCGCTTGAGCGTGCCGGCGTTTCGGCCAGCGAAGTCAATGAAGTGGTTATGGGACAGATCCTGACTGCAGGCACCGGACAAAACTCGGCCCGTCAGGCAGCGATCGGGGCCGGGGTGCCCGTGGAAAGCACAGCACTCGTGCTCAACCAGTTGTGCGGTTCAGGCCTTCGCGCCGTGGCCGCGGGCTATCAGGCGATCCGCAATGCAGATGCCGACATCGTGGTGGCCGGCGGACAGGAGAGCATGAGCCAGGCACCGCACTGCGCCCATCTTCGCAACGGCCAAAAGCTCGGTGGACTTCAGATGATCGACACCATGCTGGTAGACGGCTTGCTGGATGTGTTTAACGGATACCACATGGGCAATACTGCGGAGAACGTTGCCTTTCAATTTGGCATTTCCCGCGAGATGCAGGATGCCTTTGCGGCCTCTTCTCAGCAAAAAGCTGAGGCGGCGCAGCAGGCAGGCCGTTTCAACGACGAGATAGTTCCGGTCACGACCAAGGGCCGCAAGGGCGATACTATCGTGGATACCGATGAGCATCCGCGTCACGGCACCACTGTGGAGAGTCTCGCCGGTTTGCAGCCCGCCTTTGATGAAGAGGGCAGCGTGACCGCCGGCAATGCGTCGGGTCTCAATGACGGGGCAGCAGCAGCTGTTTTGATGAGTGCAACTGCAGCCGCCGACCGCGGGATCACACCGCTTGCCCGAATCGTTTCCTGGGCCACAGCCGGCGTCGACCCCAGCATCATGGGAACGGGTCCGATCCCGGCTAGCACCGCCGCGCTCAAGAAAGCGTGCTGGTCCATAGATGATCTTGAACTTGTGGAGGCCAACGAAGCCTTTGCCGCGCAGGCCTGTGCGGTTAACCAGGAAATGGCGTGGAACCCTGACTTGGTCAATGTGAACGGCGGCGCGATTGCACTCGGCCATCCCATCGGCGCGTCAGGCGCTCGGGTGCTGACAACACTCCTTTATGAGATGCAGCGTCGTGAGGTGCATCGGGGCCTTGCCACCCTGTGTATCGGCGGTGGTATGGGTATCGCAATGTGTGTCGAGCGAAATTGATTCCGCTTGGCATTCAGACAAGGGCAGTACGAGACCCCAGCAATCCGTTAACCATTTTTGGCGAAATTCAAGAAATTTAAAGTTTAAAGAACGAGGACTCAAAAGATGTCACACACAGCAATCGTGACCGGCGGAACCCGCGGCATCGGTGCCGCCATATCTGTGGCCCTGAGTGAAGACGGCCACAAGGTCGCGGCTACCTACGCCGGCAATGACGAAGCCGCCGAGGCTTTCAAGACACAGACCGGAATCAGCGTATACCGTTTTGATGTGGCCGATTTCGATCAGTGCGCCGACAGTGTCGTCCGAATCGAGACTGATCTTGGTGCGGTCGGCATCCTGGTCAACAACGCCGGCATCACCCGCGACGGCACTTTGCATCGGATGGACTTTCAGCAGTGGAACGCGGTTTTGCAGACCAATCTTTCCTCCTGCTACAACATGTGCCGCAACGTCATAGACGGCATGCGCGAGCGGGGTTTCGGCCGCATCGTCAATATCGGATCCGTCAACGGCCAGGCAGGCCAGTACGGTCAGGTGAACTATGCGGCTGCCAAGTCCGGCATCCATGGCTTTACCAAGGCGCTGGCCCTGGAAGGCGCGGCCAAAGGGGTCACGGTCAACGCCATTGCGCCGGGTTACGTGGATACGGATATGGTGCGTGCAGTGCCGGAAAAGGTGCTTGAAAAGATCATCGCCACCATCCCGGTCGGCAGACTGGGTTACGCAAGCGATATCGCCCGGGCGGTGCGGTTCCTAGTAGCGGACGACGCGACGTTTATTACGGGGTCCACGCTGTCGATCAACGGCGGCCAGCATATGTACTGATCCGGATGGTTGCCGCGCGTGGCTCTCTGTCCCGGGGTGGTATTATTGCACCGCACAATAGCAGGGGCCGGACGTCACCATGCGTACCATCAAGAAGTATCCCAACCGGCGGCTTTACGATACCGAAGTCAGCCGTTACATCACGATCTCGGATCTTCGCCAACTCATCATAGAGGGCGAGGAATTCGAGGTCGTTGACGTCGCCAGCGGCGATGACCTGACCCGCACCGTTCTGTTGCAGATCATCAACGAACAGGAGAGCGGTGGTCAGCCCCTTTTCACGACAGAAATCCTGACGCACCTGATCCGCTTTTACGGCGGCAGTACGCAGAAGATGTTTACCGATTACCTGAACCGCAGTCTGGAGCTCTTTGTCGATCAGCAGCGGGTATACCAGGATCGGCTGACTGAATTTCTCGGCCAGACCTCAGTGGGCATGATGTCCGAGATGGCCAAACGCAATCTTGAAGCGTGGCAGGATGTCCAGCAGAACTTTCTGAGTTCTGCTGGTCTCGTCAAGGATGAGGCGGGCGACTCCAAGCGCTGCACTGACAAACCTGCCAAGAAGTCTACCGACGACTGAACATGCCTTCACGCAACCCGTCTGACGGCCGCAGCGGCGGCCGTATCCTGGTGGATGCGTTGGTTGCACAGAAGGTAAAGCATGTCTTTTGTGTCCCTGGTGAGAGTTATCTGGCAGCGCTTGATGCGTTGCAGGATGCGCGGGGCATCCGCACCGTTGTCTGCCGGCAGGAAGGCGGTGCCGCCATGATGGCTGAGGCAAGCGCGAAATTGACCGGACAGCCCGGCGTGTGTTTTGTGACGAGGGGACCCGGTGCCACCAATGCGGCTTCGGGGATCCACGTGGCGGCCCAGGATTCCACACCAGTGGTGCTGTTGATAGGCCAGGTCAGCCGCGACACGCTTTGTCGCGAGGCCTTCCAGGAAATCGATTACAGCCACTTTTACGGCCCGATTGCCAAGCATGTCGAGCAGGTCCACGAAGCGTCGCGCCTGCCCGAAGTGATGAGCCGCGCTTTTCACACTGCCTGCAACGGGCGGCCGGGACCGGTTGCTGTGGTTTTGCCCGAGGATATGTTGCAGGAGTGTGCGGAGGTTGAGGACCTTCCCGCCCGTCAGGAACTCAAGCTGTCGCCCGATGTATCGGATATGGCGCGATTTACAGAACTCCTTTCTCAGGCCAGGCGCCCAATGCTGCTTGCCGGGGGCCGCAACTGGGATGCATCGGCCCGTGCTGCGCTGCATGAATTTGCGGCGTGCTGGCAACTGCCGGTAGCAGCCTCCTGGCGCTACCAGGATGTTTTTGATCATACCGATCCCCACTACATTGGAGACGTGGGAATCGGCATCAATCCGCGTTTGGCAGAGGCGTTGATGCAGTCGGATTTGGTGATTGCGTTGGGGATACGCCTCGGGGAAATCACCACCCAGGGTTACAGCCGACTCAAGGTCCCGATGCCGGATCAGCAGCTCGTGCACATTTATCCGGGTGCGGAGGAGTTGGGCCGTGTTTACTACCCCACGCTTGCGATTACCGCCCGGGCGCCGGCGTTTGCGCTCGCGCTCCGAGAGATTGCACCGCCGGCCGAATTGCCCTGGGCACAAGAGATGACCCAGCTTCATGAAAGTTATCTTGAGTGGAGCACTCCGGCAAAGGCACCGGGCGACGTAAACCTCGCATCGGTGGTGTGTGAGCTAAGTGACATGGTTGATGACAATGCCATCATCTGCAATGGGGCAGGCAACCACACGGGCTGGCTTCACCGTTTCTTTCGATTCCGCGAGGGCGGCCGGCAACTCGCCTCGACCAGCGGTTCGATGGGTTACGGGATTCCGGCTGCAGTCGCGGCAGCCCTTGAGCATCCGGACCGCCAGGTGATTGCCATGACCGGGGATGGCGATATCCAGATGACGAGCCAGGAGCTGGCGACAGTAGCGCAGGAAGGTTTGTCGATCGTTGTGATCGTCGTCAATAACGCGATGCTGGGCACCATCCGTATGCATCAGGAGATGCATTTCCCGGGCCGGACCGAGAACACCGATCTGGTGAACCCGGACTTTCTGACGCTGGCCAATGCCTATGGGTTTGCGGCCGAGCGGGTAACGCACACAGCGGATTTCGGCCCGGCTCTGCGACGGGCCTTGGACGCTTCCGGCAGCACGCTGATTGAACTCGTGACAGATGCTCAGGCAATTGCGCACACGACGACGCTGAGCGAGATTCGTACCCAAGCCAAGTCGTAGTCATAAGCCCGACTCACGGAATACCCATGACCGACCACTTCACCCAGGCACTGACTGACGCTGTCGATGAGTTTGCCAGGGAACGTGATTGGGAGCAGTTTCATGCTCCGAAAAACCTCTCAACGGCGCTGATGGTCGAAGCCGCTGAACTTGCCGAGCACTTTCAGTGGCTGACGGAGCGCCAGAGTGCCGAACTCGCGCCAGAGCAGCTCGACGCAGTTGCGGAGGAAATCGCGGACGTGCTCATTTACACGCTGCGTCTTGCTTCACGCCTCGGAGTGGATGTCGAAGCGGCCGCGTGGGCCAAGCTCGAAAAAAACCGGCGCAAGTACCCCGTCGATAAAGCCCGGGGCCATGCGAAAAAGTACAGCGAGCTTTAGCCGAGCGCGTTAAGCCGTAAAAGTCTGCGCATAGCGTTCGCGCAGCACGTTCTTCTGTACCTTCCCCATCGCGTTTCGCGGCAGCGTCTCTACGGTAATGATCTGCCGCGGGACCTTGAACCCCGCCAGTTCGGTTTTGAGCTGACTGATCACGCTGTCGGGATCAATGATCACCCCGGGTAGCGGACAGATCACGGCGACCAGTCCTTCGCCGAGGTCTGCGTGGGGCACACCGATGACCGCCGATTCGTTTATGCCTTCAAGGACATCAATAGCGTCTTCGATTTCCTTGGGGTATACGTTCAACCCGCCGCTGATGACAAGATCCTTTTCGCGCCCCACGATTCGCACCCGCCCGTCGCCATCCATCGTTGCCATGTCTCCCGAGACAAAGAACCCGTCCTCGGTGAATTCGCTGGCTGTTTTTTCAGGCATTTGCCAGTAGCCCTTGAAGACATTCGGGCCGCGCATCTGCAGCACCCCGGTCTGTCCGGCGGCCACCGGATTGTGTTCGGCATCACAGACCCTGAGCGTCACACCGGGGAGTGCATAACCTACGGTGCCGGCGATCCTTTCGCCGTCCAGAGGGTTCGAAGCGACCATGTTCGCCTCGGACATGCCGTACCGTTCCAGGATCCGATGCCCCGTGTGTGCGAAGAACGCTTCAAACGTCTGCGCCAGCAAAGGTGCAGAGCCGCTGATAAAAAGCCGGATAGCGGCACAGAGTTCCCGGGTGAACTCCGGGGTATCCATCAGCCTCGTGTAAAAGGTAGGCACCCCCATCATGACCGTGACCGACGGCAGGTGTCGGATGACTTCCTGTGCATCGAAGCGCGGAAGGAAGTGCATTGGAATACCGCGCAGCATTCCGCAATGGACCGCCACGAACAGGCCGTGCACGTGGTAGATGGGCAGGGCGTGGAGCAGCACGTCGTTTTCGACGAAGCTCCAAAGATCGACAAGCGTGAGTGCATTGCTGGCGAGATTGTCATGGCTCAGCATGGCACCTTTGGAACGCCCGGTCGTACCGGAGGTATAGATGATCGACGCGATGTCTTCCGGGCCGCACTCGGCAATCCCGGTCTGTGGTTCGGCTGTCCTCACCGCGTCCATTAGCGTTCCTTCGCCGCTGTTTCCAAGGGTCAGCAGCAACGCGCCAATCGCGCCGGCACTTTCCTCAAGGCCCGTTGCACCGTCGGGTCTTGCAATAAAAAGTCTGGGCGTTGCGTCTTGCAGAAAATAGGCAAGCTCCGAAGTGGTGTAAGCGGTGTTGAGCGGCACAAAGATCGCACCCAGGCGCAGTGTCGCCAGATACAGCAACAGCGCTTCGGGAGATTTGTCGACCTGGGCAAGCAGGCGGTCTCCGGGCCGCAGGCCTAGCGTATGCAGCGCTCCGGCGTATCGGGCCGTGGTATCGTCGATGTCGCCGTAGCAGCAGGCCTCTCCTTTCGGTGTGACCAGCCAGGGCGCTTTGGGGTCATCGGGGAAACGGCTTCGCAGCAGCGAATAGAGGTTGTGATTCAAGTCCGACTGGGCGAGATTATTCAAAGCGCTAATTTTAGCGGGATCGACCCGATACCGCTTCAAAACGCTAAAAGGTTCGCGAAACGGATCGCAAAGTTTCTGGATTCCCTGCTTTAAGCTGCCGGTTCCGATGCCCCGATCAGAGAGGTCTTTGCTCCAATTCGTGTGATGGTCGTCACTGAGGTGCGCGCCCGGTTTTCGCATGATGTCACTCGTCATACACAGTAACCATGAGTGGGAGAGCAGAAAATGGAATCGATACAGCATCAGGCTGTTGATGCACAGCAGGTATTTGCCATGATCACGGAATTGATCGAGATCGGTGTGCCCGTCGAGAAACTGCACCAACAGGGCATCGCCGAATTTGACATTGAATATGTCGACATGCATCCGGAGGACGGCCTGTGGTCGGACCTTTTCGATTGAGCAGCTTCTATCGCTCGTTTTGGCCGGAGGTGGCGCGCTTTGCCTGAATCAGGTGGATTTTTCTGTCCCTTGGCTTTCGTCTTGATGCAAAATGGCACCCATTGATGCCATCCGCGGATAGCGAGGCCTAGGGAGAGCTTAAGGAAGCATGACGACAGAATTGTTAGCACAGGCGCAGTCGCTGCAGGACCGCACAGTGACCCTTCGGCGCGAGATTCACCAGCATCCGGAACTCGGCCTGCACCTGCCCAGGACACAGAAAGCCGTCCTGGATTCCCTGCAGGGTCTGGATCTCGATATCCGGCTGTCGAAAGACACCAGCGGTATCGTGGCAACACTGCATGGCGCCAAGCCGGGTCCGGCAGTTCTGCTACGCGGAGACATGGACGCGTTGCCGATGCCTGAAGAAACCGGCCTGCCTTTTGCATCTGCTGAGCAGGGCTGCATGCATGCCTGCGGACATGATGCCCATACCGCCATGCTGGCAAGCGCCGCGCATCTACTGCACCAGCATCGCGAGCGGATTAACGGCAGTGTGCGCTTTATGTTTCAGCCGGGCGAAGAGGGTCCGGGCGGGGCCAAACCCATGCTGGATGAAGGCCTGTTAGACGCAGACGGAGCGCCGCAGGCGATTTTTGCCCTGCATGTCGAACCGGAACTGCCGGCGGGCAAAATCTCCTGTCGTACGGGGCCGATCCTGGCAGCGGTCGACACCGTTTTTGCCCGTCTCGTTGGCAAAGGAGGTCATGGGTCAATGCCCCACAGTGCGCTTGATCCAACGCCGGTTGCCTGTGAAGTGGTGCAGGCAATTCAGACGATGGTCACCCGACGCTTTGATGTCTTCGATCCGGTCGTGGCCACCGTCGGACGCATCCAGTCAGGCACCACCAGCAATGTGATTCCCGAATTCGCCGAGATGGAGATCACGCTGCGGTCGTTGTCCGTCGAGGCGCGGGCCCGTCTCGCAGAGGCCGTAGAGAAACTGGTTCGCGAGATTCCCGCGGCGCATGGACTTGAAGTCAATTTCGATATCGAGAAAGGTTACCCGCCGACGGTGAACCACCAGAGCGGTGCGCAGGCCGTAGCCCAGGCGACCAAAGCCGTGCTCGGCGAGGATCAGTATGTGGAGATGGCCACACCCTGGATGGGAGCCGAGGATTTCTCTTACCTGCTCGAGCGCTTTCCGGGAGCGTTTGTTTTCCTGGGTGCGGCACCGACTGATGGGGAACCCCAGCCCTGCCACTCTTCGAGGATGCGCCTGAATGAAGCAGCGTTTCCCGCGGGCGTGGCGATGTACGCAGCGCTCGCCCTGCAGGAGCTCACGGACAAGCCCCACTAAAGTCGCTTTATTATTTTGATGTTGCGCCGGGTTATCGCCTGACTTCCATTTCATCAACGCGCCCTGCTGGTCGTCGGGGTGTTGATTGCCAACGACGCTACGCCTCAAGTTGTGAACATTTGATAAGACTCCACGCCGGTACATGTTGGTATGATGTCGTCGTGATTAATTTCTAGACGGTGTTTATCTCTAACGGACGGGCTTTAGATGAAAGACCTCAAACTCATTTTCAAGAACTTCGAGAAGAACCTCCGAGCTTCGGCTTGGTTCGACGATAGCTGGGAAATCTATAACCGGGGGGTTTATCTCCAGCTTTATAAGCGCAACTGGTTTAACGATAACCAGGGCGGAGTGCATTTCGAAACTTATATAGAAGCGCCGCAGATCAAAAAGAAGAGCTTCCCAATATGTTTTCACGCTGAGGAAGAATGTCCCGAGCAGCAGACCTTTATCAGCCGATTTCTCGAGTCCCACGGTGAAGAGATTCGGGGCTGGAAAGGTTACCGAGTACAAGGAGACGGTTATCGTGTTTGCCAGCGTGATTTGCCGCTGAATACCAAGAATCTCGAGCAGCGCCTCTTCGAAGAGTTTAATCGGCTCCGCCAGCTCGAAAGCGGAATAGACCAAGCGCTTGAGGGAATCCACGACTGAGCGCCCAGGCTTGGCTCACTAAGTTAGAACCTTCAACCGGGCGAATCCGTGGGATCCCAAAAAAGCCCCTGCATCGACGTTTGCGATTTTCGTGGCCCCAAAGGCTGGTGCCTCGGCTGTGGGCGGACCCGAGAGGAGTGCCGCAAGTGGAAATCAATGAAACCCTACGCACAGACCCTGCTGATCAAGGAGCTCGGCAGAAGAAAAAAGAAGATGACCAGGCAATAGTTTCTGCCATTTCGGCCTCGTCAGTCGATTTCGGGCTAATCCATGCCTTCCAAAAGGGTTTTGTCTCACACCCAAATTTTTTTTCCACAAATCAATACGTTAGGGGCCAAATTATCTTACTGGATAAGCCAATTGATTTTTCTTATCTGCTGGATAACGAGATAGTCTTGGAGAATTCGCCACTGCGAGAGTATGTTAATTCGACTCATTAATTAAGAGGCGTACAACTAATGTCTAACCGCGAAAAAATCATGCGGCACCTCAATATCGTCGGCCAGTTGCAGCCGGCGCTACACCAGCCGCAGCACGCCCCCACCGGCGATTTGATCGATAACGCCCATTTCCGCGCTTACACCCGCGCGTCCCACGATGTCGGAGGTGAGGCAGACGTTCCTATTACCTGGGAAGAGAAAGAGGAAGAGATCTGGGAGCACAATACCTTCGTGACTTGCGAAGTGCTTGCCTGGCGGGGGGTTTGGAATGCTGAGGAGCGCCGTCGCCGTCAGAATGTCGATGTCGGACAGACAATCTATCTTGGCCTGCCTTACTACGGCCGCTGGTTGATGACGATCGCGCTGATCCTGGTGGATAAGCAGCATGTCAAATTGACCGAACTGATCGACAAGATCGAAGAGGTCAAACAGCGCGCCCACAAACAGGACGGTCTTCTTTACGATGCAAAGGGTCATGACTTATGAGCAGCAGCCACCATGTAGAAAAAGCAACGAACGTTGGGGATCCGCAGTGCTTCAAAGGTGAAGCACCTCCCGCGAAATTTAAGGTGGGAGACCGGGTTCGGATCCGCAATCTGCCCGATATCTTCTATACCCGCTCGCAGATGTATCTTCGTGAGGCGGAAGCGACAGTTGTAAAGCTCGTTTACGAAAGCCCGCCGGCAGAAGACGAAGCGTGGGATAACACCGACAGCCCAGAATGGTTCTACAGCCTGCTTTTCAAGCAGACTGACCTGTGGCCAGATTATCCCAAGAAGTTCGAGGCCGATACGCTTGAAACAGAACTCTCCGAGCGTTGGCTCGAGGCGCTCTGAGACAATCCGAAGGCATTTCACACTCACGACATGAAAAGAGGAAAACGGCATGTCAAATTCACATGATCATGATCACAAAGCCGCGCCCATGGTAGATGAAGTTAGCGACTTTGAGGCACTGGAAGTCGCAGTCCGCGAGTTATGCATTGAGAAAGGACTGTTCACACAAGCCGATCACAATGAGTGGACGGAATATATGCACACGTTGGGTCCCACCCCTGCTGCAAGACTCGTCGCCAAAGCCTGGTTAGATGAAGATTACAAGCAGTTGTGTATTGATGACCCCGTCAAAGCGAGTTTGGAGGTAGGTATCAACTGGATTACCAGCATGCCCTCGAACTTTGGCACCCCCAGTGACTACTGCAACCCACGGATTTTGGTTGATACGCCTAAGTTGAAGCATGTCGTGGTCTGCACGCTGTGTTCCTGCTATCCGAGGCCAATTCTGGGTCAATCTCCCGAGTGGTATCGCACGCCTAACTATCGACGGCGGATGGTGCGTTGGCCGCGGCAGGTGTTGTCTGAATTCGGCCTGCAGTTGCCTGAAGACGTTGAGATTCGCGTGGCTGACTCAAATCAGAAGACCCGTTACGTGGTTATGCCGGTGCGGCCGGAAGGCACCGACGGCTGGACCGAGGATCAGCTTGCCGAAATCGTTACCCGCGACTGCCTGATTGGCGTGGCGATGCCCCGCGCGGATCGCAAGGCGGATGACAAGAGACCGGTGATCCCCGCAATCCATCCTTACGGCCATTAGGAAACCTGTTGTGACCAAGTCTATCCCTTTACTGGAAAAGATCGGCAAAGAAGGCAGGGTTTGGGACGACCTTTGTGAGCAGTACGGGGTCGAAAACCCGGATCCGCCTTGGCGCGTTTTTCTGGAAAGCACCTGTGAGGTGCTTAACGAGGGGTCGTGCGTATTGCCATCTCTCGAACGACGGGATGAAGAAGACGAGTTGGTGGATGAACTTTATAAGCACATTCCCCATCCAGAGCGGCAGGTGTTGGCTCTCGCGCACTCAATGATCCTTCGGGGCATCATTACTGAAGAAGACCTTGAGAAACACCTGAAGATCGTTACCGAAAGGCTCAACGCGGCGTAGCGGGAGCATGGTTCTTTTAGCTTTGAAGACCGATCGACAAGATTACCAACAGCAAGTATCAGTTCTAGAAGAGAGATCAAACATCAGTAAACTTTTGTAAGGAGTTAAGGAGATTTGTACAGACATTTGAAGGGTTAGAGTTCTGCAGACAAAATGGAGGAGAGCGAAGACATGAAAAAACAGTTAACTCAGGAAGAAAAACTGCTGGCCGCGAAAACAAAGTCGCAGGCAATCGCAGATGACATTCTCGATGAGGAAGAAGCTCAGTTCATAGACGGGGGTCCAGTCGATGAGAACGGCTTGCCGCTGAACGCTAAAAGTTTCGGAGATCAGATTGATGATCCGTTTCTCAAGATTAATTCCGACCCGTTGTTTGGCGGGTTTCTCGGGACAGGGATAAGCCGACGGTCGGTGCTACAGACGGGCGCGGCGCTGGCCGGTGCCGGCCTTGGGCTGGGCAGTATGCCGGCTTTCGGTAAAAAAGCATTCGATCCCGTTGTCAACATCTGCTACATCCCCATTACCGATGCGGCAGCCCTGTTGGTCGCGCATGAGCTCGGCTTCTTCAAGGAAGAGGGAATTGAATCCAAACGCCCGACACTGATCCGGGGTTGGTCACCGCTGGTGGAGGCATTCGCCGCCCACAAGTTCAATCTAACGCACATGCTCATCCCGATTCCAGTCTGGATGCGGTATAACAATAAATTCCCCGTGAAGGTCACAGCCTGGGACCACAGCAATGGTTCGGCAATCGTGGTGAACCCGGAGATTAAAACGCCCGCAGACTTCGGCGGAAAGCAGTTTGCGGTTCCGTATTGGTATTCGATCCATAACATTGTCTCCCAGAAGATCATGAAGGAGGCAGGAATCACCCCGGTGATCCGAGCGCAGGATGCGGCTCTGGCACCCAATGAATGTAACTTCCAAGTGCTCGCGCCGCCGGATATGCCGCCTGCACTGGCCGCCAAGAAGATCGATGGCTACTGTGTCGCCGAACCCTTCAACGCGCTCGGTGAGATCAAAGCCGGCGGCAAAGTGCTCCGGTTTACCGGTGACGTATGGAAGGGACATCCATGCTGTGTTGTGGTGATGCATGAAGACGACGCAATGGATCCGGATCGGGCCGCGTGGGCGCAGGGTGTACACAATGCCGTGGTCAAGGCACAGCTGTACACCGGATCCAACAGAAAAGAGATCGCCCAACTGCTGTCGCGTGAAGGCAAGAAGTACTATCCCTTCCCCAGTAAAGTGGTTGAGCGCGCCATGATGTTCTACGATCCGGCGTACTACAACAATCCCGCAGCGATCCGTCACACCGAGTGGGGTCAGAATCGCATCGACTTCCAAGCTTGGCCTTATCCGTCGGCCACCCGGCTGGTTGTCAACGAACTGAAAAACGAGACATTGGTGACCGGCGATAGGACCTTCCTGGATACCCTGGATCCGGAGTTCGTGATTAATGATCTCGTACAGTATGAGTATGTGAAGAACGCACTCATGGCCAATCCGTCATGGAAAAATGATCCAAGCGTGCCCCAGGGAGCTAATCCCTTCGAGCGCGAAGAGATTCTGGAGATCTAAATCCCTTAGAAAATGAGATCCCCGGGTCGGACGACCCGGGGACACTCATATGCCGGCCATACCGCTGAAGTGGCGGCGTAGCTGTCTGAGCTGTCCGGCGCGTTTCTTGTCGCTACGGGGATCAGCTCGCTCATCATGTAGTTAGTCATCGGTGGCTGCACTGGCTTAGGATTGAATCGGTTTTTACCGAAAGAAGCCTAGAGACCAAGATCCATTTCTGCGCGGTCTTAGACCAGTTAGCTCATTCTTCGCTTGTCTTAACGAAGTCCGGGCCACGGTCCATTTGGCATTAGGGAAACATTTGCAGCGTCAAATTGCGATTGATTTTTCCTATACCGCTTATCGGTTTTTCGTCTCGCAATCGCACGCCCGGATCGCCTCGGGTCTCGTAGACTGTATTCCTCAGGTGTCCCGGCTGTGGTGGGCTTAAGGCAGCGGGGAAGTACGTGAATTTCACTAGCCCAACGTATGCTCCGTTATAGATAATTAGGTAACGTAATGTCCAACAAACTTTCGATTGTCTGTGTTTCCGGTACGCTCGAGAAACTTCAAATGGCTTCCATGGTCGCATCGGTTGCGGCAGCGAGCGGGGATGACGTCACCGTCTTCTTTTCCATGAACGCACTCCAGTATTTCACCAAGGACAACGCCGAGCTCGCGGCGCCTGAAGAGGGTGAGTTTGGTCGGCTGATTGAGACAGAAGGGGTGCCTGCATTTAGAAAGTTATTTGAGCAAGCCGCTGATCTCGGTGACGCCAAACTGCTGGCCTGTTCCATGGCATTGGACTTGATGAAGATCACCCCGGATGATCTGACGCTTGAGTTCGGTCCAGCAACCGGGCTCACCGCTTTTCTGTCTGATGCCGAGGATGGCAGGCTGCTGTCCTTCTAACCCTGTTGAGATCGTGCTCTACTAACCAGGAGATTGTTGATGTCCGAGATTAAAGTTGTTGATGCAAGAAATACGTTTTGCCCAGGCCCGTTGATGGAGTTGATCTCCTTCATGAAGCGTGCAGAGGTTGGCGATGAGATGGAACTGCTTTCTACTGATGACGGTTCTGCCAACGACGTACCGCAATGGATCGCCAAGGTGGGGCACGAGTTGGTCAGCAATGAAAAGGTTGATGACGTGTGGCATATCGTTGTCAAAAAACTCAAGTAAGGTGCCAGAGGTGCCTGCGCGCTTTTTAGCGTTTTGATTGTGGAGTCAGGTTAATGAAGATCTTATTTGTTGGTGGGGGCATGGGCGGCACGATCGTAGCCAATAATGTGGCCAGGCGGCTTGCTCGAGAGGTAAGAGACGGAAAGGTCGAAATCACCATGCTTTCGGCGACCGATCAGCACTGGTATCAGCCCGGCCTGCTTTATGTCTCATTCGGTAAGATGGCAATGAACGATATCGTTCGCGATCAAGCGAGTTTGCTGGAACCAGGCATCCGGTTTTTTGTAGATCCGGTTGAGGAATTTGAACTGGCCCAGAATAAAGTCCGGACGAAAGGCGGCGTGGTCCATGACTACGACATGTTGGTGATCGCCACGGGGTGCGAGGCGGTCTACGATGAGGTTCCGGGACTTGCCGAGGTGTCAGAGACGCCCTATACACGAGAAGGCGCAACCCGAATGTTCAAACGGCTCCGCGATTTTGAAGGCGGTACGGTGGCGGTTGTGGTGGGGGTCCCGCATAAGTGTCCGATTGCCCCGATCGAGATCACGTTCATGTTGCACGAATTTTTTGAAAAGCGAGGGATCAGAGACAAGGTGGAGTTGAAGTATACCTACCCGATTGCCCGTATCCATAATATCGAGAACATCGCCACCTGGGCGGTTCCCGAATTTGAAAGAATGGAAGTCGACTATGAAACCTTCTTCAATATGAGGGAAGTGGACGTTGAGAATCGAATTGTGCATAGTGAAGAGGGCACAGAAAAAGAGTTTGATCTTCTCGTTACCGTTCCTCCGCACCGGGGCATGAAAGTGATTGAGGAGAATAATCTTGGAGAGGGTGGGTGGATCCCGACCGACCGCTATTCGTTGCAGATGGAAGGACATGACAACGTCTACGTAGTTGGTGATACCAGCAATTTGCCGATCAGCAAGACGGGTTCTACGGCCCACTTTCAGAGCGAAGTGGTTGGCGAGAATATTGCGTCGATTTTTCGGACAGGGTCCGCAACCCGCGAATACGACGGCAAGGTTTATTGCTTTATTGAGGCGGATCAGGATCGTGCAACGAATGCCTGCTTCAATTACATTGATCCTCCAGAGATCAAGGCTCCGACCAAGTCCATGCACATGCTGAAGATGTCCTATAACCAGTGGTATTGGTCATCTGCGCGCGGCCTGCTCTGATCGCGGCCCGGATGCTCTGTACGCACTTTAAATCTGAAAATCAACATGACTAGTCCAGAAACACCGGTCTCTGAGGGTCAGCCCCAGGACCTTGCAAAACTGATCGAACTCGCCGCCGCGATTTCTGCCGCACAGGACGCGATGACCGATGACATTGTCACTCGTCTTGCCAGCGCGATGGGCGAAGGCATGATCCTGATGGATCGCTTAACGCGTAATCAGGGCCTGATGTCCCTGCTCCAGGCTTTGAATCAACCGGCGGCGCAGGACAGCCTCGAGTGTCTTGCGGACGCGCTTCGTTCGGGTTCGATGATGGGCGCTGTAAACGCGAAGAATCCAAAGACGGGCGGATACGGTGGGCTGCTGAGAATGGCCAAGGACCCTGACGTTCAGGATGCCGTCTATTTGCTCGCCAGACTCGTCAAAGGAATGAATCCGGAAGGCGCATCGAAAAACTGACGCGCGTTGATTGAGGTCGCTCGGGCAGACTCTTATTCAGGAGAGGGAATCAGCCCCGGATGATCGTCAGGGCGATGTCCGGGAGCTGTCCACAGAAACCGCCGATCATTCTCGCTGATGCTGATGTCATTGATACTGGCCTCGCGTCTTCGCATCAAGCCCTCGTCAGAGAATTCCCAGAGTTCATTTCCGTATGATCTATTCCACTGACCATCTTCATCATGCCACTCATACTGAAAACGAACCCCGATCCGGTTATCGGAAAAAGCCCAAAGCTCTTTGATTAACCGGTAATCCAATTCCCGTTGCCACTTGCGGGTGAGAAATTCAACGATAGCTGCGCGACCTTGAAAATGCTCGGACCGATTCCGCCAGACACTGTTTTCCGTGTAGGCCAGGCTGACTTTCTCAGGATCTCGCGTATTCCAAGCGTTCTCTGCCATCCTTACTTTTTGGGTCGCGATCGCAAGATCAAATGGTGGCTTGAGATCTGTCGGTTTCATGATGATGATTCCCTCGGTGTTCAATGTGATAAACAGAAATTAGAGTATCACGGGGAATATCGCGAAGGACTGCCAAGACCTGAGCTCTCCATACGATTTGATTATCGATGGAGTAAGAAAATCGGATCCTCTATCCGTGACGCCTCCATAAAAGTCGTTCTCAGTTCACGATGTCTATGCAACGCACGCTAATTAAAACAAGGATCTCACTGACGTGACCTGGTTTCATCCCGGAGGATCAGCGAAGGTCTTCTTTCAGCCAGCACATATGGTAGACCTAGGGGAATATCTTCGTGACCTGCCCGAGAAGACTCAGGTCGAGGTTCTTGGAATTGGATCAAATACGTGCTTCAGCAGCGATTGCTTGGATGGCGTCCTGGTTTATCTTGGAGCCCGGTTTGGGGGCTTTGAGGCGCTGTCGGAGCGCACCGTTCGTGTCGGAGCCGGCGCCTTGACAGGCGATGTGGTGAGAAAAGCCATGTTGCACGGCCTGGACCTTACTTTTCTGGGAGCAGTCGCCGGAACTATCGGCGGCGCGATTGCATCTAATGCAAGTTTTTTTGGGAGGCGTCTTTGTGAACGTATTCTGCGCGCGACAGCGGTGTTGCGAGATGGGTGCATCCAGACCCGCAAGCGCGATGTCTTTGAGTGCTCCGACCGACGCGCCGGTGCGCTTAGAAACGCGGCATTGGCTGATGTGAAGCGCCACCACGAACAAATATTTCCCGCGGCGCCGCTCTACACTGGCCGTGTCTTTTCCAAAAGAAACGGAAATGCTGATGAGGCGGGGCGAAAAAGCCCGAAGGAGCAAGCGGCGCAGATATTAAGCTGCTTGGGAGAGCTCCGCCTGCCGGGGACAGGTCTTTATCTCAAGCGATTCTTTCCTAATATCATTTTTTCGAACGAGTCTTCCGATGGGTCAAGACTCGCAGAGTTCGCGCAACCCGTTGCGAACCGATGTCGACAGGAATTTTCCGTGGATCTGGAGTGCAACCTAAATATCGTTGGCGATCTGCGCTGAGTTCGCAGGTTCTGGCCAGAAATTAATTTTGTTTCCCCGGGTATCTGTCTATTCAACAAAATCGTCGTGAGTCACCCGGGCTTATCGACAGTGCTCAAAGGGCTAGAAAATGAAGAAAGAAGAGATGAAGGATCACATTAGAACGGCAAAACTTGAGAAGGGTCTGTCCTGGCGGGAAATCGCCGAAACGACATCGATGTCGACGGAGTTCGTGGTGTCAGCCTGTCTTGGCATGAACCACCTTGAAAAATCGGATGCGGACGCGGTTGCTTCCTGCCTGAGTTTGCCGAGCACTGTATCAACGGCGCTGCAGCAGTATCCCAATAAGCAGTGGGAGCAAACGGTGCCGACCGATCCCGCAATTTACCGGCTATACGAGATGGTCGGAGTCTATGGGGAGACGATCAAGGAACTTATCCACGAAGAGTTCGGTGACGGGATCATGTCAGCCGTCGATTTCAATATGACTGTGTCCCGTGAGAAAAGCGAAAAAGGAGATCGTGTTCACTTGAGTTTGAGCGGCAAGTACCTGCAATACAGCGCCTGGTAACTTCGGGTACGCTAGAGGACTATGGCGGTAAAGCCGAACAACATCTTTGTCGATTCGATCCTTTACGTGGTCGTTGGTGTATCGATCGGTTCGGTGATGGCTTTTGCGGCGGGTTCGTTTCTCTGGGCTGGCGCTTCCATCAATACGTTTTCCAAAACTTTGGAGAAGTTTATCGATGGGGAGCTGCCGCGCCTGGTGCCGGCATTTTTTCTGCTCGGGTCCGCGGGACTCATCCTGATTTTGAGGCGTACGCTTGGGATCAAACGTTTTCACTCACCCCGCGAGACCATCGCAGCCGTGCAATCAGAGAAGCCGTTAGATATCAAAGGCGGCCTCGGTTCTACCTTGGCCGCGTTGATAGCAGTCGGCGGAGGGGCTTCCGTTGGACAATACGGTCCGCTGGTACACTTCGGCGGAACGGTAGGCGCTGCTGTTGCAAAAGCGGTCAAAACTCGGATCCCCGGAGAAACCTGGATTGGATGCGGTGTGGCGGGTGCTATTGCTGCGGGTTTTGGAGTCCCCCTCGCCGCCATTGTCTTCAGTCATGAAGTGGTTCTGCGCCGCTTTTCCATATCAGCCATTGCACCGATATCGATCTGTGCCATTACGGCCGCGATGCTTTCGGATCAATTTCAGGTCGGCGGCAGACCCTATTTCGACGGATTGGTCCATAGCCTCACGATGGAATTCATTCCATTGCTCATCTTGAGTGCGCCCGTGTTTGCGATAACCGCGGTGCTGTTTATGGCCTTGCTCGGAAAACTGACAGATAAAGTGGATCAGTTGCCCAACCTGCCTGCATGGCCGTTAATCCTCGCGGCCCTCTTATGCGCGCTCGTAGGGCTTTGGGTCCCCGGCGCGCTTGGCCTGGGGATTGAGGTGATTCAGGACTTTTTGAGCAACAGCCTGTCGGTGGCGGCTGTGCTGATCCTGATCGCCGCAAAACTTGTGTTGACCGTGGCTTGTGTGGGTGCGGGTCTCCACGGCGGTATCTATCTCCCCTCGTTGTTTATGGGCGCGGGCGTGGGGTGCTTGCTGGGTAAAGTGGCCGCGACCTTGGGGATTGCGAGTGGCGCAGGTCTCAGTATTGCCGGCATGGCTGCTGTAGCTGCTGCAGTGTTTGGAGCCCCGATCTCCACGGTGCTCATTATCTTTGAGTTC
>MDTD01096495.1_pt1 | contig 36190 bp, 39 predicted proteins | sample 811221 | NCBI WGS metagenome assembly MDTD01 (sample SAMN05326646, study PRJNA326480) | marine metagenome | isolation source: seawater | place: Pacific Ocean: South West | collected 2011
CAAGCCAGCGCCCAGAGCAAAGTAGATCAAGCATACAAAATATGATAAATTCAGAGCTTATTTTAATTAACTATAAAACAGCTAAGTCAAAAACACCTGTAAAAAATGGAGATAATATACAAATTTGGCTTCAACCTCCCGAACCCTTAACATACCTACAACCAGAAAAAATGGATTTGGATATTTTATTTGAAGATGAACATATTATTGTAATCAATAAACCAGCAGGCATGGTTGTTCATCCAGCTCCTGGACATAGAACGGGAACACTTGTTAATGGTTTATTAGATCACTGCGATAATCTACCGGGAATAAATGGTAAATTGAGACCAGGGATAGTTCATAGATTAGATATGGATACTACAGGATGTATTGTTGTAGCAAAGAATCAGGAATCACTCGTCAATCTACAATTACAAATAAAAAATAAAATTGCATCAAGAAATTATTTAGCGGTTATACATGGAAGTCCCAAAACTAAAGAAGGAAAAATAATTGGCAATATTGGAAGACATCCCAACGATAGAAAAAAATATGCTGTTGTGGATGATAATTCTGGAAGATATGCGTGCACTAATTGGAAATTAATAGAGAAATATAAAAATTATTCATTAATGAGTTTTAAATTAGATACGGGAAGAACTCATCAAATAAGAGTTCATTGCGCTTTTCTAAATCATCCAATACTTGGAGATCAATTATATGGGAGATGCAAAAAAATTCCTTGTAAATTAACAGGTCAAGTACTCCATGCAAATAAACTGGGACTTATGCATCCAATAAATGGTCAAGAAATGATTTTTGAAGCTGAGCTTCCATTTGAATTTAAAAAACTTCTTAGATTAATAAAAAGTTATTAAATACTCAAGCTACACTCAATAAGAGTTTTTGTTATTTTATTTTGTGGATCTTTAAAAATAGCTTTCGTTTCACCCTCTTCAATGATAATACCCTCATTTATTACTAATAATCTATTACAAAATTTTTGAGCCAATCCTAAATCGTGTGTAATAAATATGATAGAAAGATTCATTTCCCTCTGAATTTTTCTGAGTAATTGAAGAATTTCAATCTTGACTGAGGCATCCAACATATTTAAACTTTCATCGCAAATAAGAATTCGAGGTTTAATTAGTAACGCTCTTGCAATTGAAATTCTTTGTAATTGACCTCCAGATAATTGATTTGGATATTGATTAATAAATATATCTTTATAAGGTAAATTTAATTTTTTAAGAACAGATATAAGTTCGATTTTCATTTTTTTTCGATCAAATTGATTATGAATAAAATAAACATCCTCTAATATTTCTTTTATAGTCATTTTTGGATTAAGACTTGAATATGGATCTTGAAATATCATCTGTATATTTTTTGCATTATTTATTTTTTGTTTCTTATTTCTACTAAGGTGATTCATATATGTATTAATATATCCACCTCTTTTATCAAGAAGTCCTGTTAAAACCTTACCCAAAGTACTTTTACCACTTCCAGATATTCCTACTACTCCAAGTGTTTCATTCTTAAATAATTTAAAACTTATCTCATTAATAGCTTTATTCCATTTTGGCTTTATCAAAGATGAATTTAATCTATACCAATGTCTTAAATTACCAACCTCCAACACAACCTCAGAATTAATATCAGACAAAGGTAATTTTTTAATTGATAATGAAGCTGCTTTTAAGAGTTTTTTTCCAATATTAGACTGAGTCGATTGCATCACATCTTTTAAAAAACCCTGTTCTGCAATAACTCCTTCATCAATTATTGCAATTCTTTTACACCATTTTGAAGCGAGAGCAATATCATGAGTGACCAATAATAAAGTACTTGAATACTCGTCACACAAACGTAAAAGTTGCTTCATAATTTCATAACTTGTGTATGCATCCAAACTTGTAGTAGGCTCATCCGCGATAATTATTTTTGGATTTAAAGCAATAGCTAATGCAATACAAACTCTCTGCCGCATACCTCCACTAAATTCATGAGGAAATGAATTTAATCTTTTTGAACTAATGCCAACCTTAGAAAAAATTTCGACAACTTTTTTTGATAAATAACTATTAGATTGGTTTATGAAGTGCAATTTTAATAATTCAAACAAATGTTCACCAACACTCATAAGAGGATTTAATTTTTTAATTGAATCTTGATATACAAATCCAAAATGAGACCTTCTAAATACTTTTAATGCTTCATTATTTAAATTTCTAGGATCTCGACCATTAATTAATAATCTACCTTTATAAATGGCTCCTTCAGGTAACATTTGAACAATAGACTTTACCAAAGTACTTTTTCCACAACCTGAGCTTCCAATAATAGCTAAATGATTCCGTTCAAAAACATCTAATGTAAAATTTTTAAGTGTTGGTTTTAGATTCTTTCCATAGCTGACACTCAAATTATTAATTTCAATAATTTTTCTTAAATCTATTTTCATAATTTTGTAGCAAAGTTTACCAGTGATCAATAAAATAAATTAAAAGCGTATTTATATGTTTGAGGCGAAAACAAATTCAAATGAAAAAAAAGACCGAAAGGTTTCAAAATATATTTTGCCTGAAAATAAAAATTTTGAAAGTCAAATACTTGATTCTTGTATAAATTTACCAAAATGGTTATCTAAAGATATTGCTAATGCTGAAAATGAAAACAATAAAGATTCAGTACTCATTTCAAAAGCTTTTAAACTTGCCTATAAAGAACATAAGGGCCAATTTCGAGCTAGTGGAGAACCATATATAATTCATCCAATAGCAGTAGCTGATCTATTGAAAGAGATAGGTGCTAGCGCATCAGTTATAGCCGCAGGTCTTCTACATGATGTAGTTGAAGATACTGGCATACCATTATCATATATTGAAAATAATTTTGGATTAGAAATTAAAATCCTAGTTGAAGGTGTAACTAAGTTAGGAGGCATTCATTTTACAAATAGAACTGAGGCTCAAGCAGAGAATCTTAGGAAAATGTTTTTAGCAATGGCCAGGGATATAAGAGTTGTATTAGTTAAACTTGCAGATCGCCTGCATAACATGAGAACGATTGAATGGTTAAATTCAGAAAGACAAAAAAGGATCGCAAGAGAAACAAGAGAAATATATGCACCTCTTGCAAATAGATTAGGTATTAATAGATTTAAATGGGAATTAGAAGATTTAGCTTTTAAGCTTTTAGAGCCAGAAGACTATGAAAATATTAAAAATCAAATTTCTCTAAAAAGAAGTGATAGGGAAAAAAGACTTCAGTTAACTTCAACACTTATACAAGAAAATTTAATTTCAATTGGGTTAGATCAATTTGAGATATCGGGTAGACCAAAACATCTTTATGGGATTTGGAGCAAAATGAAACGTCAACAAAAACAATTTAATGAAATCTATGATGTTGCTGCACTTAGGATTATAGTATCAAACACAGAAAGTTGTTATAGAGCCCTTGCTATTGTTCATGACACGTTCAAACCAATACCCGGAAGGTTTAAAGACTATATAGGACTACCCAAACCAAATGGATATCAATCCTTACATACTTCTGTAATAGGAAGACATCGTCCAATTGAAGTTCAAATAAGAACATATGAAATGCATCAAATAGCAGAATTTGGTATCGCTGCTCACTGGAAATATAAAGAGGGAGGTTCACCTGCCCTTGGAAATACAGAAAGATTTAATTGGTTCCGCCAATTAATGGAATGGCAACAAGAGGGTAATGAAAGAGACCACAATGACTATTTAGCTTCAATTAAGGAAGATCTTTTTGATGAAGAAGTATTTGTTATAACTCCAAAGGGAGATGTAGTTGGCCTTAAAAAAGGTTCCACCGCAATTGATTTCGCATACAGAATTCACTCCGAAGTAGGAAACCATTGTAATGGCATAAGAATTAACGAAAAATTATCGCCGCTATCAACACTCTTGAAGAATGGAGATTTTGTTGAAATATTGACTAGTAATAATTCTAAACCAAGCTTAGATTGGTTGAATTTTGCTGTAACTCCAACAGCAAAAAATAGAATAAGACAATGGTATAAGAAAAGTCACCGAGAGGATACTATTAAAAGAGGAAGAGAATTATTGGAGAAGGAAGTAGGAAGAAATGGATTTGAAGCTTTACTATTAAGCGAAGCAATGAAAAAAGTTGCACAAAGATATAATTTAAAAACTCACGAAGATATTCTCGCCTCTCTTGGTTATGGAGGATTAACATTACATCAAGTTTTAAATAAATTAAGAGAAGAAATTAAGATACACAGTGAAAACACTAAAAACAGCAATGATATTGAAATAACTCAAAATAATAAGGAACAAAATAATCTTAATAAATACCAATCAAAGGGATCACAAAAGTCTCCTATATCTGGTATTGAAGGTTTAGATTTTCGCATTGGTAAATGCTGCAGTCCACTCCCTGGGGAACAAATTATAGGAGCTGTTTCCTTAGGTAACCATGGCATAACTATACACAGAAGAGATTGTGAAAATATAAATCCAATTCCAATTGAACGAAGATTGCCGGTTGCTTGGAACGATAGTAATAAAAGTAATAATAATAAATTCCCTGTACAACTTAAAATTGAAGTAATTGATAGAGTTGGAGTTTTAAAGGATATTCTCATGCGATTATCTGATAAATCAATAAATGTTAGCGATGCTAGAGTAAAAACCGCTATAGGCAAACCAGCAATTATTAATCTATGCGTTGAACTTGAAAGTTATAGCCAGCTAAATAAAACTATTGATCAAATCAAATCGATGGCAGATGTTATTGATATTGCAAGAGTTGAATTAAATTGAATTTATTAAAATTACTCCAAATATTAAGAATTTAATAATTTATAAATACCTCAGATCATTAAAAAACGCTTTTCAAAAGCAGTTAAAAACCTCAAGGACTATTTGTAATTTATTTATCTAAATATTTTTTATAAAAAAAATAACTAAGAGTACCACTTAGCGAACCCAGAAACAATCCAACTAAAGAAGAGCCTAAAAGTAAACGAGATGTAACGAACCAACCTTGCTTCCAGAAATTAAATTCTATCAAATTTGGGTCAATCAAATTATTTGTTTTATCATTAAAAAACAGTAATCCAATTTTATAGTTTAATAAATATAAAGGAATATAAGTAAATGGGTTACTTATCCATGTTCCAATAGCGGCTAGAATTAAATTTCCCTTAATAATTTGAGCCAGAAATACCCCTATCGCAGTTTGCAGTCCAAAGAAAGGAAAACAACCACTAAATACACCAACTGCAATTCCTTTTGCGTTAAATAATGGCGAACCATCTTTACGCCAAATTAATGATAGAATTTTTTTGTAATTTAAATTTTTTATCATATTCATCCTAATATTTCCTAAAAAACTTCTTCGATAATCTTACATAATAATTATTTATAGAGCGAGTTATGAATACTATTATTCCTACTGAAGATACTATAGCTGCTATAGCTTCTGCTATTTCAATTGGCCAAGGAGGTGTTGCAATAGTTCGAGTTTCAGGTATAGATGCGATTCATTCATGTCAATCAATAGTTAAAACTAATTCTATTTATGCGTGGGAGTCTAATAGAGTATTCCACGGTTATATCGTTGATACTGAAGATAAAAGCTTAATCGATGAAATCTTGATTTTGACTATGAAAGCACCTAATAGCTTTACCGGTGAAGATATTGTTGAGCTACATTGTCATGGTGGAATTATTATTGTTAATAGAGTACTAGAAATTCTTCTAAAAAACCAAAAAGTTAGATTGGCTAATCCTGGAGAATTCAGTCAAAGAGCTTTTTTAAATGGTAAAATTAGCCTTACTCAAGCAGAAGCTATAAATGAATTAATAAGTGCTAAAAATGTTCGTGCAGCAGAACTTGCTTTTAATGGTGTGAAAGGAGATATACAAAAGAAAATTATCGCAATAAAAGATCAATTAATAGATCAACTTTCAGAAATTGAAGCCAGGGTAGATTTCGATGAAGATTTTGAAGATTTCGATTATAAAAAATTTGATGAAAATATTCAAAAAATTAAAAAAAATATAAATTTTCTAATTGATAATGCTAAGAGTGCTGAATATATTAATGATGGAATTTCTATAGCTTTAATTGGCAAAACAAATACTGGAAAAAGTTCCCTATTAAATTTATTATCGAAACAAAATAAAGCAATAGTTACAGAAATACCTGGTACAACAAGAGATATTATAGAAGTAAATATAGTGATTAAAAATATACCTGTGAGAATAATAGATACTGCAGGAATAAGGAAAACACAAAATTTAATTGAAAATATTGGCATTAAAAAAAGTTTAGAAATGATTAAGCAAGCTGATTATGTTATTTATCTTTATGATTTAGAAAAAGGTTTAGATAGTGAGGATAAATTAACAATAGCTAAAATACCAAAACAAAAATTAATAACAATTTTAGGGAATAAAAAAGACTTAATTCAAAACGATCACAAGCAAAATCAAATTCCAGATAAAAATATTCTAGAAATTAGCGTCAAAGAGTCTTTAGGGGAGGATGCATTACTTAAAAAAATAATAGAAAAATGTGGTAAGGATGATTCAGAAAATATTGATATTTTCTTAAATAGAAGACAAATTACTAATCTTCAAGATTGTCTTAGAAACTTAAATGATACAGATGAAATAATTAAAAATAAATTACCATTTGATCTTCTATCTATTGAAATAAGAGAGGCTATTAAGAACTTATCAAAACTTACTGGTCAAGAATTAACAGAGGAGCTTATGAATAATATTTTTTCTAAATTCTGCATTGGAAAGTAAGTATAATTGAATAATAGAAAAGTTTATTTTTATTTTTAAAGTTAAAATAATTATAAAATAAACAATTTATAGTGAACTGGCAATCTCCTAAATTCGAAAAAATTATAGATAATTGGATAGAAGAAGATCTTGGTTATGGAGATTTAACTAAGCCAGCTATAAGTCAAGAAATAGGAGAAGCTATTTGGACCACAAAAAAAGAAGGTACTTTTTGTGGAGAGAGTATAATTAGAATAATTTTAAGAAAAATTGATAGACAAATAGAAACAAATTTTTTAATTAAGGATGGAGAAGAATTTGGAAAGAATCAAAAAATTCTAGAATTAAAAGGTCCTACTCATAGTTTATTATCAAGTGAAAGAATAACATTAAATATAGCAATGCACTTATCTGGAATTGCAACATATACAAAAGGACTTACAAAAAAGTTAGCTAATAAAAAAATAAAATTAGCTGATACAAGAAAAACAACACCTGGATTAAGATTCTTTGAAAAATATGCTTTTAGATGTGGAGGAGGAATAAATCATAGAATGGGACTCTATGATGCAGCTATGATTAAGGAAAATCATTTAGCTTGGTGTAACGACCTAAAAGATTCAATAAATAGAATAAGAATTGCTAGTCCTTTTACCACTCATATAATAGTTGAAGCTGAAAGCATAAATCAAGCTAAGGAAGCCATCATTGCAGGAGCTGATAGTATTTTATTGGATGAAATAAAACCAGAAAAATTAAAAGAATCAATTTTAGATTTAAGAAATTTAGCAAATAATCAAAATAGATTTAATAACAAAAGATTATTAATAGAAATGTCTGGGATAGACCCTAATAAAATCGAGGATTACTTAATTGATGGTATTGACTTTATTTCAACTAGTGCTGCTACTACAAAGAGTAGCTGGTCTGATTTCAGTATGCGTTATATTTAGTAAACGACACTAAAAATTATCTATATATGCTTAAAATTCATCAAGAATTAACACATCATTTTGAAAGTTCACTTGAAGAGAGTCTTATAAAAAATAACAAGAGTTCTAAATTTGAAATCAGTAAAAGTAATATAATTACTAATTCATCAAAAGAAGAGTTTGGTGATTTCCAATCAAATATTAGTTTAACTTTATCAAAGATTTATAGAAAAAACCCAAGAGAAATAGCTTCAGAATTTATTGAAATTTTAAAGAATAAAATCGAAATACAAAATTTATGCGAAACTATTGAGATTGCAGGTGCTGGTTTTATAAATATTAAATTAAAGAAAAAAGTTTTAATTAATCAATTAGTATTAAAGTCGCTTTGCCCTAGATTAGGAATTCCATTAATTGAAAATAATCAAAAAGTCATAGTAGATTTTTCTAGTCCTAATATCGCCAAAGAGATGCATGTAGGTCATCTTAGATCAACGATTATTGGAGACTCATTATCTAGGCTATTAGAATTAAGAGGATACGAAGTTTTAAGGATTAATCATATTGGCGATTGGGGAACTCAATTTGGGATGTTAATTACCCACCTAAAAGATGTTTATCCTGAGGCACTTAAGAAGTCAGATAAAATAAATTTAGGTGATTTAGTCGAATTTTATAAGGCTTCAAAAAGAAGATTTGATAATGAGGAAATTTTCAAAAAAAAATCTAGAGAGGAAGTCGTTAAATTACAGAGTGGTGATAAAGACTCAATATTTGCATGGCAATTACTTTGTAACCAATCTAGAAAAGAATTTGGTAGTATCTATGAAATCCTTAACATCAGGATAATTGAGAGAGGAGAATCATTTTATAATAAATACCTAAATCAAGTTATTGATGAACTTAGAAAAAAAAATATACTAGTTGAGGATCAAGGAGCACAATGCGTTTTTTTAGACGGCATGCAAAATAAAGAAGGTAAACCTCTACCTTTAATTATTCAAAAAAAAGATGGTGGATTTAATTATGCAAGCACCGATCTTGCTGCAATAAGATATAGATTTAGCAAGATGCCTGAGGGTGATGGTGCAAATAAAATTATATATGTTACAGATCATGGACAAGCAAATCATTTTTCAGGAGTTTTTCAAGTCGCAGAAAAAGCAAAATGGATACCGAAAAACTGTCAAGTTAATCATGTGCCTTTTGGACTAGTACAAGGTTCAGATGGTAAAAAACTTAAAACCAGAGAGGGTAAAACAATACGTTTAAAAGATTTGATAAATGAATCTATAAAAAGAGCTAATGAAGATTTAAAAAAAAGATTGTCAAAGGAAGAGCGTAAAGAGGAACTTGATTTCATCGAAAAGACTTCAAGAGTTATTGGTATAAGTGCTATTAAATATGCCGATTTAAGTCAAAACAGAATTACTAACTATCAATTTAGTTTTGAAAAAATGCTCGCACTTAATGGCAATACGGCACCTTATCTGCTTTACTCATTAGTAAGAATATCTGGAATTAATAGAAAAAATAATACAAACCAAGAACAAATTGATTTTCATAAAATTTCTTTTAAGGATAATGCAGAATGGTCACTTATAAAAAAACTTCTTAAATTAGACGAAATAATCATTACAGTTGAAAATGACTTCATGCCTAATAGATTATGCAATTATCTATTCGAATTATGCCAGACATTTAATAGATTTTATGATAAGTTAAATATTTTAAAAGAAGAAGAAAATATTAAAAATTCTAGACTTGCCTTATGTTTCTTAACTGAAAAAACATTAAAATTAGGTTTAAATATTCTTGGGATTGAAACATTAGAAAGAATGTAATGAAATCATTTGATAACATTAATGGCGCTCTTCCCGAACCTAGAGAAGAGATTAAAAATATGAATATCTATTCTGCTCCATTGGAGAACAGAAGAAATCTTTTACGACTTGACTTTAATGAAAATACAGTGGGACCAAGTCCAAAAGTAATTAAAGCTCTCAATTCTATAAAGCCTTATCAAATCTCTATCTATCCAGAATATAATTTATTAAAAAATAAAGTATGCGATAGATACTGTAAATTAAAAACATTTGAATTTGAAGAAATAGGATTATTTAATGGTGCTGATGCAGCAATAAATGCCATCTTTAATTCCTTTGGTAAAGGTAATGATATTTTTTTAACAACAAATCCAACATTCGGATATTATTTCCCATGTGCTGCAATGCGAGGGATGCAAATAATAACTTCAGAATATGAAGGAGAACGATTTGATTTCCCCTTAAAAGACTTTGAAAAAAAAATCAAACAATACAAACCAAAATTAATTTTTATATGTAATCCCAATAATCCAACAGGAACTGTTTTAAAATCAGAAATAATTATTGAACTTGCAAGTAAATATAAAGAATCTCTTTTTGTTATAGATGAATTATATGAAAAGTTTTATGGAGATAGTCTTTTAGGGAAAACAGATTTAAACAAGATTAAAAATATTATTATCATTCAATCACTTTCAAAAACTGCAGGTCTAGCAGGTTTAAGAATAGGATTTGCTTTTGGAAATAGGGAAATTATAAAAAATATTGAAAAAGTTATAGGACCTTATGATGTTAATAGCTTTGCGGTAGAGGCAGCCTTAGCAGCAATAGATGATTTAGATTATATTGATAAATATGTTTCAGAAGTTAAAAATGCAAGAAAATGGATTATGAATAAATATAAATATGCCAGTGTTAAAAGTCACTTTAGTGGTGGAAATTACTTCTTATGTTGGCCTAATAAAAGTACTGAGAAAATAGAAAAAGATTTAAGGGATAAAGGTATTCTTATAAGAAACATGGGTAATAAAAAAAATATTGAAAATTCCATACGTGTCAGTATAGGTACTCAATCACAAATGAAAGTTTTTTGGGAGAATTACAGCAATTTAGATTTATAAAGCCATTATTCAATAATATAAATAGAGTTTGTAGTAATATCTTTTTTATCTATTTCAAAACTATTTCCTACAAATTTAAGATTATAATCAGAAACATTTTTTAAAAATTCATCGCTATTTGAAAAATCACAATTATCCTTTTTCTCATCATTTTTCAAATAATGAACAGGTATTATGATTTTTGGTTTAAGCTTAGATACAATATTTGCAGCTTCATATCCAGTATATGATTTAGCGCCACCGCCAATAGAGATAAATAAAATATCTGGTCTAGCCAATAATATTTGATCTTCCACCTTTAATGGTCCCGCAGCACCGGACATATGAACAATTTTATAATTATTTTGCCGCCAAGTCCAAACGGTTGCTAATCCAAATCTTCTTCCATTTAATCTATCATGAGGCACGGAAATGCCATTAATAACTATATCCTTAATCTTATAAATCCCTGGCTCTACAAACATCAATTTATTATTGGGGTTATAGCCTTCATCATATAATCTTGAACTTGCAAGAATAAAATCAGCTTCTTCGTCATTTACTTCTAGCAGATCATTAGTACAACCTTTTGCTTTAAATGGATTTAATAGAATTGATTGATTATTTCCTTTCAGTAAAAAACTACTGTGTCCAAAACTAGTAATTAATAATTGTTCAGTATTTGCAAAAATTGGATTCAACCAATTTAGAAATAAGAATAAATATAAACTAATATTTTTAAATTTCATAATACTTTTTTTATTATTCTTACATTTTTTAAATCATTTTTAAGAAATTACTAATTAATTGATGTCCAAATTGAGTTAGAACACTTTCTGGGTGAAATTGAACACCCTGAATATGATTATATTTTTTATGCATTATCCCCATAATAGTTGAATCATCTAAGTATGCTGTGACTTCAAAACAATTTGGTAATGAGATTGAATCGACTATTAGGCTATGATATCTAGTAGCTACAAAAGGATTATCTATTTTGCTAAATAATCCTTTTTGATTATGAAATATTTTAGATGTCTTTCCATGCATTAATTCATTACCTACTATTACCTTACCTCCGAAAGCTTGTGCTATCGCCTGATGGCCCAAGCATACTCCAAGGGTTGGAATGTCTTTAGATATTTCTTTAATAATAGGTAAACAAATTCCAGACTGGTCAGGATTACCAGGTCCTGGCGATAATAGGATCCCTCTGGGTTGAATTTTTAAAATATCATCTAAAGTAATTGCATCGTTTCTTTTTACGATTATATTTTCCGCGACTTTATAAGTTTTTGATAATTCTCCAAGATACTGGACAAGATTATAAGTAAAACTATCATAATTATCTATAACTAAAAACATGTTTTTATAAACCAAATAATATTTTTATTTTAGGTAAAAATATATATGCAGCAACAAATAGAGCATTTATAGAGGTTAACAATACTGCTGCTGCAGAACAATCCTTTGCAATTTTTGCCATTTTTTTAAATTTTTTTTCTACCACTAAATTTACTATTGACTCATTAGCCGTATTAATCAATTCAAGAACTAAAACGGAAATAGAGGTAGCTATTAATAATAACCATTGATTAGTATTTATATTAAAGTACATTCCGCAAAATATTATTAAAAACATACAAAATATTTGTATTCTAAAATTCCTAGTGTAAAGAAAACAATATATTATTCCTGTAAGAGCATATGTAAGACTCTGATAGAAATTTTTTGAAGTCTTAAAAGACTTTTTGTTACTTTTGAATAAATAATTTCTTTCTATCATTTTACAAAGTTTAAGAATAAAATATTCTTTATTATTGAATTTCCGAAATTAAATATTCCTGGAATTTCAACATGTCTTCTAATTGTTGATTATTATTATGCTCCCATCCTAATAAATGAAGCAACCCATGACTAGCTAACCATAGCATTTCTTTTTTTAAACTATGTTTATATTCTTTTGATTGCTGAATAGCCATTTCTAAAGAAATGAACAAATCACCTAATTCAATACAAAAAAAGTCATTAGCATTATCTAATTCAGAAATTATAGGAAAAGAAAGAACATCTGTTGGTCCATTTTTTTTCAGCCAATTTTGATTTAAATGAGAAATTCTATTATTATCAATTATTTCAAAGCTTAATGAGAAAACTTGTTTATTGAAGACACATTGAGGTAATAATTCTTTTTTTTCATTGATAATAATTCTAAGCCAACTGCGCAATACTTCTTCCCAAAAAAATGAGTCAAAAATTAACAAATTTCTATTATCAATAAAAAAGGATTTCTTGAGCTCATTATCATATTTAAAAACTAAATCGATTTCTATTAAAGATTTTTCTGAACTCATTTAAATCAAACTGGTATATTTGGCTTTCCTAAAACAGCCAAGATTATTAAGAAAATAAATAATAATAAAAAAGTTATAGAAAAGTGAGAAAGACTTTTACTGCCTTTCCTGACCATATTCCTCATGGCTAATTTAATAAAGCTTGGCGCAGAAACTTTTTTTTCCAAATTTACTTCAATTACTTAATGCATTATATCCTCTAATTATTAGAAATATTTTGGCGTAATAATTCATAAATGAATTGATCTAAATCTCCATTAAGAACTCCATCCAGATTATTTGTTTCTCTCATAGTTCTTAAATCTTTTACCATTTGATAAGGATGAAATACATAATTTCTTATCTGATTACCCCATGCTGCCTCAACTATATCCCCCTTTATATCTGCAATCTCTGAAGCACGTTGTTCTTTTGCAATAACTAAAAGCTTAGCTTTTAGAAGATTCATTGCTCTTTCTTTATTTTGTAGTTGAGATCTTTCTTGAGTACATCTCACAGCAATACCAGTTGGTATATGCATAATTCTGACTGCGGTTTCTACTTTATTTACATTTTGACCACCAGCGCCTCCAGATCTACTAGTAGTTATTTCGATATCTTTTTCAGGAATTTCTAGACAAATATTTTCATCTAATTTAGGCATTACCTCAACACCAGCAAAACTCGTTTGTCTTTTACCATTAGCATTAAATGGTGATATTCTAACTAGCCTATGCGTCCCTTTTTCATTTTGGAGATAACCATAAGCATACTTGCCTTCAACTTCAAAAGTAACACTTTTAATACCAGCTTCCTCGCCCTCTGATAAATCATTAATAGAGCATTTCATTGAGTGATTTTCTGACCATCTTGTATACATTCTCAATAAAATTTCTACCCAATCTTGTGCATCTGTACCTCCAGCACCAGCATTAATAGTAACAATGGCACTCTCTTTATCATATTCTCCACTAAGTAATCTTTGAAATTCCCACCTATCAAGATTTTCTCTTAATTGATTTAAACCGCTATGAGCCTCATCAATTAATTCGGGTACTGGATCTAAATCATTGAGTTCTAATGAGGCCTGAGCGTCATCGATAATTATTTGCCATTCTTTTATTAAATTTAGTTGATCTCTTAAATCATCCAAATTTCTCATTAATTTTTTTGCTTCTTCTTGATTAACCCAGAATTCTGGAGAGGAAGCTATTTGTTCTAATTCGTTTTTATTTGCTTTTAATTTAGGAATGTCAAAGGCAATCTTGGACATTGCAAAGTCGCTTAGTTAATTCAGAAAGATCTTTTTTAAATGTCGCTAGGTCTACCAAAATTCAATATAAATTGTTATTTATAATCTAACAAAGGTAATTATTTTGTAATATAAACTAAATAATAATTAAAATAATGACTAAAGTTGAAATCTACACATGGCAATATTGCCCATTTTGTAATCGTGCAAAATCATTACTAAATAAAAAAAATATTGATTACATTGAATACAAGATAGATGGAGATGAAGTTGCTAGAGATGAAATGAGTAAAAGAGCTGATGGAAGAAGATCCCTACCTCAAATCTTTATCGATAATAAAGGAATTGGTGGATGCGATGATCTCCATGAATTAGATAGAAATAATGAATTAGAATCTTTTTTCAAGTAAACGTATGAAGTTCCTCTTTGTTATAGATCCAATAAAAAATATAAATCAATTAAAAGATTCTTCAGCTGCTTTAATGCAAGCAACTCAAAGAAAAAATATTGAGGTTTGGGTTTGCACGCCTCAAGATCTTGAAGCAAGAGGAGATGAAGTTTGGGCGTCATCATTAAAAATAATACCAATGCCATGGATTAAGATTATTGAAAATGATTGCATTCCCTTAGCTAAATTTAGTTGCATTTGGATGAGAAAAGACCCCCCTGTTAATGAAGGTTATCTATATGCAACGCATCTTTTAGAAGTCGCTGAAAGGAAAGGAGTTAAAGTTATAAATAAACCATCTTCTCTAAGAGCTTGGAATGAAAAATTAGGGGCACTTAGATATAGCCATTTAATGGCACCTACGATTGTTGCAAGTAAAGTAAATGATTTAATTAACTTTGCAAAAATAAATGAAGATGTAGTAGTAAAACCATTAGGAGGGAAAGGTGGGCAAGGAGTTATTAGATTAACCAAAAATTCACCTGGCATAATTGCCTTAATAGAATTAATTACATCTCAGGAACAACTACCAGTAATGATGCAGAAATTCATACCCGAAGTGAAATATGGAGATAAAAGAATAATTATGGTAAATGGTGAACCTATTGGCTCTATAAATAGAATTCCTAAATATGGTGATTTCAGAAGTAATTTAGCAATGGGAGGTACACCAGAAAAATCTCAACTCACTAATCAAGAAAAGAGGGTTTGTCTTGAGATATCAAAGCATTTAAAAAATGAAGGATTATTTTTTGTAGGCATAGATGTTATTAATGGAATGCTCAGTGAAATAAATGTAACTAGCCCAACAGGTTTAAGAGAAATAGAAAAATTATCCAACAACAATATTTCAGATGAGGTTATTGAAAAATTACTAAATATTATTAATTGACTCAGTAAAGAAAAATTTGCTTAGCTACTGATTTAAATTTAAGAAATATCTCTTCTATTTCCATGTCGAGAGTTGATCCTTTAACAATACCAGATCCAGCAGTAAGTTCTAATTTTTGATTAAATAACCTTGCTCCTCTAAGTGCAACTCGAAAATCAGCATCTCTACTATAGTCAATCCATCCTATTGGGGAAGCATAATTACCTCTTGAGAATGGTTCAATTATATTTATATGCGATAAAGATATTTTCTTGGGAACTCCACACACTGCAGGAGAAGGATGCATAATTTCAAGAAATTCAAATGGACATATATTTTTTGCCTTAGCTGATATTGAAGTATATAGATGCGAAATTTCACCAAAAGATCTTACTTCTAATGGATCTTTCGTATATTTTCTGACTCCTACTTCATGAAGTGAGTCTATTAAATAATCAATTACATAATTATGTTCTCTTAAATTCTTTGAACTTTTTAGTAAGAAATTTTTATCGCCATTTATTCGTGATGTGCCAGCTATAGCTTCTAATATAATTTTATTATTATCTAAAGAAAATAATTTTTCAGGAGAAGCACCAAAGGTAATATCATTTGAAGATCTTTTCCATACGTATCTGCAAGTATTAGGTTGATTAATTTGAAAATTCTTTAATACTTTTAAAAGATTAAATTTATTTTTAATTTCAAAAGAAATCCTAAAAGCTAATACAATTTTATCAAGAATACCTTTTTCAATTAAATTTATACCACTTAAAATTCCCTTACTTAAATAAGATTTTTCATTGTCGAATTTAGAAGCAAAATCTTTGAAATATAAATTATTAGGATTTTTCTTTCCATTTATATATTTTATATTAATAATCATATCTCTTATCATCCAAAATTCTTTTAAGAATTGTTTTAAGGATGATTTAAATTTAATCTTTGAATGCATTCTTAACCAGACTTTATTCTTATCTTTAATGATTAAAATTCTTGGAAGGACGGCCTCCATAAAAGGAACTTCATCAGGATTTTCTTTATCCGAAAAGGAGTAAAAATAAAATATTTTTGATAAATCTTTTAAATTATAATCATGATTTAAATGAACAAAATTTTTAAAAGTATCATCACAAAATTCTTTTGCTTTATTGTATTTATTTGATCCATTAAACGTAATATATTTAAATTTATCAAATGCTATAAAAGATAATTTATTCTTTTCCTCCCATAAAAAAGAGAAAGAATGATAATCTAGCAAATATTCATATGTCTCTAAAAGATCTAAGTTTGGTATTTCAATAGATAAACTCACTATATAGTTATCTAAATCTAAATCATCATATTTATTCAAAATATCTTTAACAAATTCTGAAAAAGTTAAATTATTTTGCATTGCATATCAAATTAAGAAAAAAATTGACTAAATTAATTAATTTAAATCAATATATACATATATTAAATAATAATATTGCTTTCTTTAAAATATCAATAATGGATAAAGATGAAAAAAAATTATGGGAAGAAGCAATAAAATGGCCTTTATATTCAGTTGTAATAATTCCAATTCTCCTTTCTGCGGCTTTCAATTTAAATGCTTTTGAAAAGATTGAGCTTAAAAATTTATTTGCCTTTACTTTTGCTGCAATACTTATTCTTTTTTGGGAGAACCTAACAAACGATTTATTTGATTCTGAGACTGGAATTGATGAATTCAAGTTTCACTCTGTAGTAAATATAATAAAAAATAAAAATATTATTTCATTTATTGCATATCTATCATTATCAATTGGTTTAATTATTATTTATTTAATAGCCTTATCAATCAATATTAAGATAATATTTTTAGTTATTTTATGTTGTTTTTTAGGATATCTATATCAAGGTCCACCATTTAGATTAGGATATTTTGGCTTGGGAGAGCCTTTATGTTGGATTGCCTTTGGACCATTAGCGCATTCCGCAGCATTGATGGCTTTAAACCCCAACAGTAAATCTATTATTTCAATTCCATGGAGAGAATCTTTCTTATTAGGTACAGGTCCATCCTTAGCGATAACATTGGTATTATTTTGTTCACATTTCCATCAAATAAATGAAGATAAGAAGCATGGAAAAAAATCGCCTTTAGTAATATTAGGTACAAAGAATGCTTCCTCTTTAGTTCCATTTGTAATAACTTTTATTTATATTTTTGAATTTTCAATAATATTAATTGGCTTCATACCTCCTCTATCAATACTTTATCTTTTAAGTACGCCTTATGCATATCAATTGATTAATCTTTTAAAAACCTCACATAATAATCCTAATAAAATAAAAAAGTGCAAATTTATAGCTCTGAAATTTCAAACTATAAATGGTCTTGGTTTGATATTAGGTCTTATTTTAAATTTCCTAACTTAACAATGAAAATAAATATTGAAAAAAAATACTTTTCATTCTTTTTAAAATCTTCAGTTCAAAACTCTAGAGAAAAAATTTTTTCTAAAAAAGGTTGGATCATAAAATTAACAGTAAGTGATGGTAAAGATGGATATGGGGAGATTTCACCATTAAATATTAAGGATCTTTCTATTTGTAGAAAACAAATTAAAGAAATTCCAAATAAGGTTGAAGAGCAACAATTAAAAGATCTTATAAAAAATTTTCATCCATGTTTACAGTCTGGAATAAATATTGCTTTAGCAGAAATAAATGGGATTATAAAATATCAAAACTCATATGATTTTCGAAAAATATCGCAAACAGCAATTCTTTTAAACCCCGCAGAAATATTAGAAGAATTTAGAAAAATAAATAAATTTAAAAAAATACAATTAACAATAAAATGGAAAGTTGGCATTAATCCTAATTTACATGAAGAAAAAATTTTAGAAAAAATTTTAAGTGAAATCAATAATAATATTAGATTCAGAATTGATGCAAATGGTTCATGGAATAGAACTATTGGTAATAGATGGGCAGAAATACTAAAGGGAAACAAGAATTTAGATTGGATTGAGCAACCTATTGATTGTGATGATATTGAAGGTTTAAAGATACTTAATAAAAAAGTTCCTGTTGCACTAGATGAGTCACTTATAAAAAATCCTCAATTAATTAATAATTGGAAGGGCTGGCAAATTAGAAGGCCCTCCCAAGAAAGTGATCCTATAAAACTTTTTTATGAATTAAATAATAAATTAGGTTATCGATCAATTAGTACTTCTTTTGAAACAGGAATTGGTAGTAGGATGCTTTATCATTTCTCATTATTACAACAAAAAGGGTTAACTCCAAAAGTGCCAGGTTTAGCATTGCAAAAGATTCCAAATAATTTTCTCTTCTCAAATAATCCTGAATTTATTTGGCAGCATTTATGAAAAATAAGATAATTAATCTACATTTAGAAAATAATTCAGAATCTTTAAAGCAATTGATTAAATTAATTAAAGAAAAAAAAATTGTTTATATTCAAAATAATTTAAATTATGCTGAGAGAATCAAAAAGCAAATTAATTATGAAGGTCCAGCTATTATTTTAAATAGTAGTGGCTCAAAAAATAAGCCAAAAAAATGTCTTCATAAGATATCAAACCTTAACCAATCTGCAAAGATTTCTGGAGAATGGTTAATGGAGCAAGGCTTTGTATTAAAAGAATGCATAATTTTTAATTCCCTTCCAGTTCACCACATAAGTGGAATGATGGCTTTTTGGCGAAGTAAAGTTTGGGATTGTGAGCTAATTAATATTTCTCCTGAATTAATGAAAAAAGCTGACTATCTTCTAGAAAAAACAATATCCAAGAAAAAAAATAAAAATAAATATTTTATAACTTCACTAGTCCCAACTCAAATCTTCAAACTTTTATCTAAAAAAAAAGGAGTTCAATGGATGCAACTATTCGATTTGATTTGGGTTGGAGGAGCAGCTATCAATGATGAGATCTCAAAAAAATGTATCGAACACAAAATTAATTTATCACCTTGCTATGGCATGACAGAGACTTCAGCAATGATTTCATCTTTAAAACCAAGTGAATTTTTAAAAGGTTTTAAAAATTCAGGTGAAATATTAAAAGACACTAATATAAAAATTAATGAAAAAGGTATTATTGAGATCAAGACAAAAAGAACAGGCATAGAATTATTAAATTCTTATAAATTAAAGAATTTTAAAAATAATAATGGCTGGTTTAAAAGCGGCGATTTAGGAAAAATAATTATGATAAATGACACAAAGTACTTAGAGGTTATTGGTAGATCAGATAATGCATTTATTTCAGGAGGAGAGACTGTTTTTCCAGATGTAATTTATTTGAAAATAGAAAAATTTATCATGAAAGAAGAAATTCCAATTTTTAATTTCAAGATCTCAATAATTCAAGACAAAGAATGGGGAGAGAGATTTGAAATCATCTTAAATTTTAAAAAAAATATTAGTAAGAAAACAATAATGGATTCAATGAAAAAACTTGATGAATTTAGTAGTAAATGGAAGAGATCTGAACGTCCACTTAGATGGATTACAAATTCTACTATTCAAATAAATTCAAGTAAGTTTATCCTTGAAAAGACTAAAAGTTGGAAAGATTTACTTTAAATAAGTTAACATTCACTAATTTTATTATTTAAATTTGAAGACTCAATCCATAGTTCCAAACTATTTGGAAGTTTATCTTTTTTTCTATTATTTGAATCAATAGCACAGTGAATTAATTGGCATTCAGCATATTTAATTTCTTCTTTAAGAAAAATTGTTTCCACTTTGAAAACATTACTTTTAATTTTTGTTGGTAAAATTTTTACTTGTAAATCATAACCCAACTTTATAGGAAGATAAAACTTTGCCTCACAATTCACGATTGGAAAGACTACTTTACATTTAGAGGTTGAAACAGGAAAAATTTCATCGTACATGATCCCATATTTTTCAAGACTCTCTTCCCATGCTTCATGAGACCATCTTAGTAAATTATGGAAATGAATAACTCCTGCTGAATCACAATCACCAAATCTTACTTTTCTTTTATTTATTAACCAATCATCAGATTTCATTAGAAATTTTATCTATCAACTGATCCCATAATTACATCTATAGATCCAAGAATAGCCATAATATCTGCTATCTTGGCACCTTTAAGAATATGAGGCAATATTTGCAAGTTATTGAGATCAGCAGCTCTTATTTTAAATCTCCAAGGTGTCACTTCATTATTGCCCTGAATAAAAACACCAATTTCACCTTTACCTGATTCAAGGCGAGTATATAATTCACCATTTGGTATTTTGAATGTTGGTGCAACTTTTTTCGCAATATATTGATAATCTAATCCAAATATTTCATCTTTTTTGTCAGCAGTTGCCATCTTTTTTGCTTCAAGATTTTCAGTAGGGCCACCAGGAATCATTGCACATGCTTGACGAATTATTTTTAATGATTGCCTCATTTCTTCTACTCTTACACGGTATCTAGCGTAACAATCACCTTCTTGCTCGAAAGCTATTTCCCAATCAAAATCATCGTAACATTCATAACTATCAGCTCTCCTAAGATCCCAGGGCACTCCTGAAGCTCTCAACATAGGTCCTGAAAGAGACCAATTAATAGCCTGTTCTTTATCGACTTTACCAAGTCCCTCAATTCTTTTTCTGAAAATAGGATTATTAGTAATTAATTTTTCATATTCATCTATTTTCGGTGCAAACCAATCACAAAAATCTATACATTTGTCTAACCATCCATAAGGCAAGTCGCAAGCTACGCCTCCTATCCTAAAAAAATTATTGTTAATAAGTCTTTGGCCTGTTGCAGCTTCCCACAGATCATAGATCATTTCTCTTTCTCTGAATATATAGAAAAACGGCGTCTGTGCTCCTACGTCAGCTAAGAAAGGGCCAAGCCATAAAAGATGATTAGCAATTCTATTCAGCTCTAGCATAAGAACCCTTATGTAACTAGCACGTTTTGGTACAGTAATGTTTGCTAATTTTTCAGGGGCATTAACTACGATTGCCTCATAAAACATTCCAGCAGCATAATCCATTCTGCTAACGTACGGAACATACATAACATTTGTTCTATTTTCAGCAATTTTTTCCATCCCTCTATGAAGATAACCAATTACTGGTTCACAATCGATAACATTCTCTCCATCAAGTGTTACAACTAATCTTAATACTCCATGCATTGATGGATGATGTGGCCCAAAGTTAACCACCATAGGTTCTGTTCTAGTCTCTAGTTGAGCCATCAATAAATCATGTACTTATTAGATTTTAGTAGAAAGTTATGAAAACTGACTCTAATTATTTAACTTTTTTCAATCATAAGTCTGTTATGACGAATGAGGTTATGAATTCTGTGAATCACTGCCCAGGGGTTGAATCTAAAGAATTTACTGGAATTGATGCCACCTTAGGGGGTGGTGGACATTCATATAATTTATTAAAAAATTACCCAAACCTAAATATCATAGGAATTGATCAAGATCCTTATGCCAGAGAGGCTTCAAAGATATACCTCAAAGATTTTGAAAACAGAATAAGAATTGAGGCTTTAAATTTTGCAAATTTTAGACCTGACAAAAAAGTTTCATTTATTATTGCTGATTTAGGTGTTAGCAGTCATCAACTTGACAATGGCGAAAGAGGTTTTAGTTTTCAAAAAGATGGTCCTTTGGATATGAGAATGGATCCATCTTCAAATATTACTGCTCGACAATTAATAAAAAATTTAAAAGAGGAGGAGCTTGCGAATATAATATACGAATATGGTGATGAGAAAAATTCAAGAAAAATAGCCAGAAAAATTAAAAGAGATATTAGAGAAATGGGTGAATATAAAAGTACAAAAGAACTTGCATATGCCATTGCTGGATGCTTTCCACCCAAAAGAAGATATCAAAGAATTCATCCAGCGACAAAAACATTTCAAGCCCTAAGAATTGCTGTTAATGATGAAATAAAAGTTTTAGAGACTTTTTTAAGTAATGCTCCATTATGGCTTTTACCAGGTGGAACTTTAACAATTATCAGTTTTCATTCGAATGAAGACAGAAAAGTCAAAGAGCACTTTAAGAATGATCCAAGATTGTTTAATCTAACAAAAAAACCCCTAATTCCCTCAGATAACGAGATTGAAAATAATAGAAGATCTAGAAGCGCGAAAATGAGAATTGCAAAATTAATATGATTTACTTCTTAGGTTTGAAACAATACTCGTAATTATTTCAATTGCTTTTTGAATATCTTGAGATGTAGTCATTAAGCCAATACTTAATCTGATTGAAGATTCAGCTTCACTAAATGATCTGCCTAAAGCTAATAAAACATGGGATGGCTTTCCATTACTACATGCAGATCCACTAGAACAGACTATTTGTGGTTTTAATTTTTTATGAAGAAGAGAACCACTTAATCTTGTAAAAGTAATATTTAAATTATGAGGCAATCTTTCCTTCATCGATCCATTAATTTTCATTTCAGAGTTATTTTCTAAAAGGCCTTTTAATAAGTTATCTCTATGAAAGCTTAATGTCCTAGCATTCTTTTCTTGATTAATAACTGCTAATTCAATTGCTTTTGCAAATCCCATCGTCAAAGGCAGTGGTATAGTTCCAGATCTGATACCATATTCTTGACCTCCGCCGATTATTAGTGGCTCAATTTGGATATCTTTATCTAGGATAAGAAGTCCTACACCTTTGGGACCATATATTTTATGAGAGCTAATTGTGAGCAAATTAGCAATTGAATCAATAGAATTGAAAGGGATGTATCCCAAGCATTGTGAGGCGTCAGTATGAAGAATTATTTCTCTCTCTTTGCAAATTTGAGAAATATTTTCAAGAGGTTGAATTACACCAATTTCATTATTGGCTAGCATAATACTAACCAAAAATGTATCTTTTCTAAAAGCTTTTAAAATTTCTTTTATAGAGACAATCCCATCTGCTTCAGGTGTTATCTCTGTGAGACTAAAACCAATTTTTTTTAATTCTCTTAATGGCTCCAAAACTGCATTATGTTCTGTATTTAAGGTAATAATATGGCCAAATTTCCCTTTTCTTTTATAAAAATTTCTAGCTAAACCCAATAGAGCTAAATTATTAGATTCAGTAGCTCCACTTGTAAAAATAATTTTTTTATCAATTAAATTTAATTTATTTTTTACTACTTCTCGAGCATATTCAAGTGCTGCACTTGCTTGAATACTTGCTAAGTTTGATTTACTTGATGGATTAGCAAAAATTTCAGTCCAATAAGGCTGCATAACATCAACAACCTCCTTTCTGCATGGTGTGGATGATTGGTAATCTAGTAAAATAGGACTTGAAAGCATAATTTTTAGTATATAAAATTTTTATAAGCTCTGATTTAATTAAAGTCTATCCAAAATGAATGAATCTAATTCAAATGATGAAGTAACAAAAAAATCACAAATTTTGTTAGTTGATGATGAACCTGGCTTAAGAAATGCTGTAAAAACATTCCTTGAAGATGAGGGTTTTGAAATAACTATTGCTGTTGATGGAGAGGATGGATGGGAGAAAGCTCAACAATTCTTCCCTGACTTAGTTATTAGTGATATCATGATGCCAAGATGTAATGGATACAAGCTACTAGAAAGAATAAGAGAAGATGAAAGATTAAGCGGCACTCCTGTTATTTTTCTAACTGCAAAAGGTATGACATTGGATAGAACACAAGGATATTTAGCTGGTATTGATGATTATATATCTAAACCATTTGATCCTGATGAATTAGCTGCAAGAGTAAAAAATGTTATAAATAGACAAGAAAGATTATTAAAAGAAGCAGCAAGATTTGCAGATACAGATGTAAGTAAAATGGCAAAACAAATTACCGAAATCAGATCTATGTTGACAAATAATACAGCTGTAAATCAAGAAAATTCTATTTCCATACCAACTTTTACCCCTAGAGAAGCAAGTGTTCTACAACTAGTTGCAGAAGGACTAATGAATAAAGAAATTGCCAGAAAATTAGAGACTTCAATAAGAAATGTTGAGAAATATGTAAGTAGATTATTTATCAAAACAAATACATCAAGTAGGACTGAGTTAGTTAGGTATGCTCTCGAGAATCATCTTGTTAAATAAATTATTTTATTTTTTCAAATTCAATTAATTTAGAAAAGTAAAAAGGAGCTTGATTTAATTTTTTCTTGACAACAATAAATCCTTTTTCTCTTGCTGCATTTATTATTCCTTTTTCTCTTAATGTATAAGCTCGTGTCGTTTTACTTGGTCCAGGAAACATTTTACCAATATTTTTCAAAACAGCTAGAAATGGAGTAAATGGAGCAAAGCTAACTATTAAATTAGTTTTGCTTAAATTGCATAAATGTTTGACCATCTCTTCAGCTACTGGTTGTGGATAATGTATGAATACATCCAAGCAAATAACAACATCAAACAAACCATTTAATTTTTCAAGATCGCTTGTCTTATAAGTGATATTTTTTGAAGATAAATCAGCTCTTTTAATTCTTGATTTTGTTTCCTTTATCATTGCATCAGAAATGTCACTTAATAGTAAAGATTTTGGAGAAAGTTTTAATAAAGGTACTGCTAAACTTCCAACGCCACAGCCTGCATCACAAAAAGAAATCTTCTTAAAATCGGGATATTTTTGAACCCAATCAACAACATCATCAACTGTTTTCTGATGGCCTAATCGAATATTTTTTTGAACTGTATTAACATCAACAGATTTACTATATATTCTATTCCATCTTTCAAAGCCTGTCCCATTAAAATAATCTGTTACTTCTTTTTTTTCTAGATTCTTACTATTTGTCATAATTTTCTTATAAATCAAGTCTTTTTAATATTAACTAACTAGCGTTGGTTTAATAGCACGTCATCATAAGAATAGAATTGTATTGTTATTTTGTCTTATTTAAAAAATAAATCTGAATACAAAGTTTCTGTATTGATGGGAAGCGATTCAGATCTAAAAATCATGAAACCGGCAATTGATATACTTAAAGAATTTAAAATAAATACAGATGTCTGTATTTTATCTGCACATCGAACTCCTTTTGAAATGATGGATTATGCAAAGGAGGCTGATTTAAACAATATAAAAGTAATTATTGCAGGTGCGGGAGGCGCAGCTCACTTACCCGGTATGATTGCATCAGTAACTAATATTCCTGTGATTGGAGTTCCGGTTGAGAGCAAAACACTCAGAGGTATGGATTCTTTATTATCAATTGTTCAAATGCCCTCTGGAGTTCCAGTGGCTACAGTAGCTATAAATGGCGGACAGAATGCTGGGATCTTGGCAATCCAAATATGTTCTTTGTTTGATGAAATAATTAAGCAAAAACTTCTTAATTTTCGATCTAAACTTCATAAATCAATAAGAGACAAAAATGAACAATTAAATAATATTGGGGCAGATAACTATCTTGAGGAAAAGGATCTTTAACTAATTAATTTATTATTAATAAATTCCTTTCATTAAGATAATTAATCACATCATTTACAGATTCATTTAATTGCTGATTACCTGTATCAACTATAAGTGATGGATTTTTGGGAATTTCGTATGGACTAGAAATACCAGTAAAGTCTTTTATATCGCCTTTTCTAGCTTTTTTATACAATCCTTTAGTATCTCTTTTTTCGCATACATCAAGATTTGCTGCACAAAAAATTTCTATAAAACTCTCTGAGCCAACAATCTTCTTCACCCTCTCTCTATCTTTTTCAAAGGGAGAAACAAATGCTGTAAGTGTGATAATCCCAGCTTGCATAAAAAGATTTGCGACTTCTCCAATCCTTCTAATATTTTCCTCTCTGTCTTTATCAGTAAAACTAAGATCTTTGCATAGACCATGCCTTATATTATCTCCATCAAGAATAAAAGTTGATAACCTTTTAGAATGAAGAACATCGTTTACCGCATTAGCTAAAGTACTTTTACCTGATCCAGATAAACCTGTGAACCAGATAACTAAACCCTTATGTCCTCTCATCTTTTCTAATTTATCTCTATCAATGCTGGAATCATGCCACTTGATATTTTCATTTTTGAGTTCTTTATCAGTTTTACTCATTGGGATAAAAATAAAATATTAATTAAATATCATAACTCTTAAATCTTTAATCTAGATAATTTAGTTTGCGCAAATAATCCTTTACTTTTTCAACCATATCTCCCTGCAAATTTATATCTTGATTATTTAATTTTCCTCCTGTACTGCAAAAAACTTTTAAACTTTTTAATAACACTTTCGTTTCTAACTTATTTTTATAATTAATACCTGAAATAACAGTCACCACTTTACCATTTCTACCTTTTTTCTCAATGGATATTTTTATCTCTTTTTTAAAATCAGAACTTAGATTTTCAGTATTTTGTTGATTCAAGTAATTTTTATTACTGAATTCTATCCAATTTTTCTTTCGCATTATTTTTAGATTAATCTATAGTTATAACAACAACATTATAAGAAATTGGTAAGCTCAATTTATCAAGAAGATCAAAATAGTAAAAGTGATTTTTTTGAGAGACCTTCAAAAAACGGACGATACGGCAGATTTGGCGGTCAATATGTACCAGAAACTTTGATGCCTGCTTTATTTGAATTAGAAAAAGCGGCAAAAGATGCCTGGAATGATAATCGTTTTGTTCTTGAACTAGAGCATCTATTAAAGACTTATGTTGGGAGAGAAACTCCATTGTACGAGGCAACTCGTTTATCCAAACATTTTGAAAAAAATAATTTAAGAAGTAGAATTTGGTTAAAAAGAGAAGACTTAAATCATACAGGGGCACATAAAATAAATAATGCACTCGGACAAGCGTTATTAGCCATAAGAATGGGTAAAAAAAGGATAATTGCTGAAACAGGGGCTGGTCAGCATGGTGTCGCCACAGCAACAGTATGCGCAAGATTTGGTTTAAAGTGCGTTATTTATATGGGTGAAGAAGATATTAAAAGACAGTCACTGAATGTATTTAGAATGAAACTTTTAGGTGCACAAGTTAAAGTTGTGACCTCGGGTACAGCTACACTTAAAGACGCAACAAGCGAAGCCATTAGAGATTGGGTATCTAATGTAGAAGATACTCACTACATTTTAGGCTCTGTTGCTGGTCCTCACCCTTACCCAATGTTAGTAAGAGACTTTCATGCAGTAATAGGAAATGAAACGAAGAAACAATGTCAAGAGTCTTTTGGTAGGCTGCCCGATATTTTGCTCGCCTGTGTAGGAGGTGGTTCGAATGCAATGGGACTCTTTCATCCATTTATACAAAATAAAGATGTGAGACTGATAGGCGTAGAAGCTGCAGGCAGCGGGGTAGATACTAATAAACATGCTGCAACTATTACCAAGGGATCTGTAGGCATACTTCATGGATCCATGAGTCTTTTATTGCAAGATGATGAAGGACAAGTACAAGAGGCCCATTCTATAAGTGCAGGCCTTGACTATCCCGGAGTAGGACCCGAACATAGTTTCTTGAAAGAAATCGGCCGTGCAGAGTATGGATCAGTAACAGATGAAGAGGCATTAAATGCTCTCAAATTAGTTAGTGAACTTGAAGGAATTATTCCCGCTTTAGAAACAGCGCATGCATTTGCATGGCTTGATAAATTATGTCCAACATTAGATAAAAGTAGCGAAATTGTGATTAACTGTTCTGGTAGAGGTGATAAAGATGTTAATACAGTGTCTGCAAGAATGAATAATATTATAAATTAATACCTTGGTATTGACTTGTCAATAAATCTACTCCAACCATCTATTCCCTCTTCAAGATTCCAAACTTCACCCAAAAACTTATTGTCCAAAAGCCATTGGCCAAATGCAAAACTTCTTATACCCATATGGCAAATGATTACGTATTTATTTTCTTGGAAATTATTTATTTTTGAATTTACAAAATCTAATGAGACTTTACTCATTGGTATATGAATATTTGTATAAGAAAATTTTGCAATTTCTAATTCCATATCTTCTCTCACATCAATCACTTTAGGCTGATCATATTCTGAATTTAACCAGTTTTTTAAATTTAGGGCATCTATTTGGTTAGGATTCTTTGCCACAGTATTTCCCTATAAATGAATTCTTATTAACAATTTAATAATAAGAGTTGCAGGAATATATTTATTGTTAAAAATGAAAATAAAAATGAACAATAAATATCTTCAAATATTTTTAGTAAGCATAACTTTAGTAGGTTTAATACTTTTTACAGTAAAGTATTTTCCCTTAAAGATAAACCAAACAACTAAAATTGTGAATCTCAAAATTTTAGACTATATCCCCTCAAATTCAGAATTTTCATTAATATCATCTCTAAAAGATTATGAAATAAATAATTTCATAAAAGAAAATCTAAATAAACAAGACAAACAAAAAATGGATTTATTAATGAAAAGTACTTTTTCTTATCTAGGTTTTGATATAAGAGAAAAGCTTGAAAAGATTTATGATGGCGAATTCTACTTATCAATAAATAAATCTAAAGAAAATAAGAAAGATATACTACTAATATTTAAAATTAAAGAAAAAAAGGGTATAAATGATCTTTTAAATATCAAAGACAAATTAGAAGAATCAAACGGTATTCTTAAAATAAATAGAGATGGAAAATTAGCTTTTCTTTCACACATAACCAAAACCTCAGATAATTATATTATTTGTTCATCTGATAAAGAATTAATCAATAGTTCCCTAACAATAAATAATAATAAAGAATTTGAACCAGTAAGAGATTCTATAATTAAACTCAAAGATGTAATAAATAATAAAAAGCTATTTTTATTAGCAAAACATGATTATATTGAAAATTTATCTGAAACAAATAATTTCATTAATAATCAAAATTATATAACTTTTTTTAATTTTCAAAATAGGAACTTATATCTTGATTCTTATTCGCTAAATAACATTAATATAGAATTTAATGAAGAAAATAACAATCTATTTACAGGAAATAACAAAGAAGAAAAATTCACTTTATCAAATAGATTTGAACAATATAATGATTTATTATTATCAAATATTGATGAAACACAAAAATACATAATTAATGGAATTATAAATCAAATTAAAGAAAATATATTGCTTATGAATCAAGAAAATAATTGGATTATTGGTTTTAAGAAATTTGAAGATAATAATATTATATTTGAAAATATAAATATTTTAAATAAATATACAAAAAATAGTACTGAAAATAATGATATAAAATATACAGTTTATTCAAAGAATATTTTAAATTCAAATAATAATGAATTAGAATATTATAATGAAAAGCCAGTATTTACATATGAATCACCAGATTTATTTCTGATTAGTAATAATTTAAAATTATTATCTAAGGATTCTAATTATAAAATTATTATTGAAAAATATTTAAATAGATTAAATATTAATAATAAACAAATATATAAGGAGATTCTACTCATAAATAATACTTCAAATATTACATTGATCGAAAAAATTCCTTTAATAAAATATATTAATTTCTATACAAATTCTGAATTAAATTTAACCTTTAATAATATTTATTCTAATATTGAACAAAATATCCCAGAATTAAATCCAAAGATTAACTTTAGAACAAGTTTAAATATTTTTAATTGAAAAAATTTTTTTTAAAATTTTTGAAATAATTAACTTTAAAACTTGTGGTTAAACATAAATAATCTTAATATCTTAAGCAAGATAGTTAACAAATTTTTTGGCAATAATTTTGGATCCCACAAAACAAATTTTAAAACCAGGCTTAGAAGGAATACCAGTCGCTCAATCCTCAATTTGCGATATAGACGGTCAAAAAGGAAAATTACTTTATAGAGGATACGAAATTGAAGAGTTAGCTCAGAAGAGTAGTTTTCTGGAAACGGCATTTCTTTTGATTTGGGGAGAACTACCAACTATCAATGAATTAAAGAATTTTGAAGCAGAAGTCCAAATGCATAGAAGATTAAGTTTTAGAGTTAGAGATATGATGAAATGCTTTCCAGCATCAGGTCATCCAATGGATGCACTTCAATCAAGTGCAGCTTCACTAGGATTGTTTTACTCTAGAAGAGCAATTGATGATCCAAAATATGTATATAACGCAGTAATTAGACTGATCGCCAAGATACCTACAATGGTTGCTGCTTTTCAGCTTATAAGAAAAGGTCATGATCCAATTCAGCCTAGAGATGACTTATCTTACTCATCAAACTTTCTTTATATGCTCACAGAAAAAGAACAAGACCCACTCGCTGCAAAAGTTTTTGACAAATGTCTAATTCTACATGCGGAACATAGTTTAAATGCTAGTACGTTCAGCGCAAGAGTAACTGCAAGCACACTTACAGATCCCTATGCAGTAGTTGCATCTGCGGTAGGCACACTTGCAGGCCCTCTCCATGGAGGTGCAAATGAAGATGTCATCACCATGCTTGAAGATATTAAAATACCTTCAAATGTAGCTTCTTATATAAAAGATGCAATAATCACAAAAAGAAAAATAATGGGGTTTGGCCACAGGGAATATAAAGTTAAAGATCCACGCGCAATCATATTACAAAAATTAGCAGAGGAATTATTTGATCGATTTGGTAAAGATGATATGTATGAGGTAGCAAAGAAATTAGAGGAAGAAGCAATTCCACAATTTGGAGCGAGAGGGATTTACCCGAATGTAGACTACTACTCTGGCTTAGTTTACAGAAAATTAGGAATTCCAAGAGATTTATTTACACCTATTTTTGCAATATCTCGAGTAGCCGGTTGGCTAGCTCATTGGAGAGAACAATTAGGTGCAAATAAAATTTTTAGACCTTCTCAGATATACACTGGTTCAAAACCTAGAAGTTGGATCCCTTTAGATAGAAGATAAATTAAATCATCTATTCAAATTTAGAATACACGAATAAGTATAATTAAGAGTTAATGTAGTATTAGCAGTTTTTTAAAATTTTGAATAGCGGATTAGATCTTGAGTATAGCTTTAATGAATTGCTTAAATCACTTGGAGTTTCCAGCGAAATAGCACATATTATTTGGTTACCTTTTCCAATGCTACTAGTTTTAGTTGCTGCAGTTGTAGGAGTCTTAGTTACTGTCTGGCTTGAAAGAAAAATATCTGCGGCCGCTCAACAAAGAATTGGACCCGAATATGCTGGTGCACTTGGTGTTTTACAACCTATCGCAGATGGACTCAAACTACTCGTTAAAGAAGATATAATTCCTGCTAAAGCTGATTCAATACTTTTTACAGCTGGACCTATTTTAGTTTTGGTTCCGGTTATCTTATCTTGGTTAATTGTACCTTTCGGGCAAAATTTATTAATCAGTAATGTAGGGGTTGGAATCTTTTTATGGATAGCACTTAGTAGTATTCAACCAATTGGATTATTAATGAGTGGATATGCTTCAAATAATAAATATTCTTTGTTAGGTGGTTTGAGAGCTGCCGCACAATCTATTAGTTATGAAATTCCATTGGCATTATCGGTTTTGGCAATAGTTATGATGACTAATTCATTAAGTACTATTGATATTGTTAATCAACAGAATGGTGCTGGCATTTTAAGTTGGAATATATGGAGACAACCCGTTGGTTTTATTGTTTTTTGGATTTGCGCTCTTGCAGAATGTGAGAGACTTCCTTTTGATTTACCTGAGGCTGAGGAAGAATTAGTAGCAGGTTACCAAACAGAGTATGCTGGTATGAAGTTTGCATTATTCTACCTAGGTAGTTACATTAATTTAATACTTTCTGCATTATTAGTATCAGTCCTGTATTTAGGTGGTTGGGGTTTTCCAATACCTGTAGAGACCATCTCAAATTTACTTAATATTCCCATTAATACCTCATTCATACAAGTAATAACAGCCACTATTGGAATTGTGATGACAATTTTAAAAGCTTACCTTCTTGTATTTATAGCGATATTACTTCGTTGGACCACTCCAAGAGTAAGGATTGATCAACTACTTGATTTGGGATGGAAATTTCTTCTACCAATTTCATTAGCCAATCTCTTATTGACTGCAGGCTTAAAACTGGCACTACCGAAATTTTTTGGGGGATAATTTAAGTATTTTTACTTACGGAAACAAAATATTTCTGCTATAACGTATATATATACATTGATCAAATGAAAGATTTCCTTCAAAAAGTCAATAGTTACATCAAAGAAGCTTTTGGCGCAAGCAAATACCTCTTTGATGGAATTACAGTGACATTTGATCACTTGAGAAGGCGACCAGTCACAGTTCAATATCCTTATGAAAAATTAATACCTTCAGAGAGATATAGAGGAAGAATTCATTATGAATTCGATAAATGCATTGCTTGCGAAGTTTGTGTAAGAGTTTGTCCAATTAATCTTCCTGTAGTCGATTGGGTAATGAATAAAGAGACAAAGAAAAAAGAATTGAGAAATTATTCTATTGACTTCGGAGCCTGTATATTTTGCGGAAATTGTGTTGAATATTGTCCAACAAATTGTTTATCAATGACAGAAGAATATGAATTAGCCACGTTTGATAGACACAATTTAAATTATGATAATGTTGCACTTGGAAGATTACCCACAAACGTAACCTCTGACCCAACTGTTAAATCATTAAAAGAACTAACTTACTTGCCTAAGGGAATTATGGACCCACATGAAGTACCAGCGACTGACTCAAGAGTAGGAAAACTTCCTGAAGAAGTTCTAGATTGGATGGTCTCAACTAATTCGGAAGATAAAAAAGTAGTTACTAATTCTAGTAAGTAAATGTCAATCGCCATTACGACACAATTAATATGTTTTTTAGTTTTATCCTTAACAATTATAGTTGGCGCTTTAGGTGTAGTTTTACTTGAAAGTATAGTTTATTCTGCCTTTTTACTAGGTGGTGTTTTCATGAGCGTAGCTGGTTTATATCTTCTATTAAATGCTAGCTTTGTTGCAGCCGCTCAAGTCTTAGTTTACGTTGGTGCAATTAATGTTTTAATAATTTTTGCAATCATGCTAGTTAATAAAAAAGAGGATCTCAAGCCTATTGAAAATTTAAACATAAGAAGGATTATCTCAACCTCTATCTGTTTTGTTTTACTAGCCCTCTTAGTTAGAGTTGATTTATCGGAAGTTTGGCTTATCGCGAACCCTGAGTTTTCAATTGGTGAAGAATCAACTGTAAGAATAGGAGAGCATCTTTTTAGCGATTATTTACTTCCATTTGAAGTTGCTTCTGTCCTACTTCTTATGGCTATGATAGGAGCCATAGTTTTAGCTAGAAGAGACGTCTTAACCAAGGATATTTCTACTGGTTTGCCTGTTGACCAAGAGCTCATTGAAAAGTCAGATAAGCCACTTTTATTAGAAAAAAAATAAAATCTCAACACACTAATAATGAATTTTGATTCAATTCCACTTCAAGCATTTTTAATTGTATCCTCGATACTGTTTTGTATTGGCATTTGGGGATTACTCAATAGCAGAAATGCTGTAAGAGTATTAATGAGCATAGAGTTAATGCTTAATGCTGTTAACTTAAATTTAATGGCTTTCTCTTCTTATACAGATAATAACTTAATTCAGGGACAGGTTTTCGCAATCTTTGTAATCACAGTTGCTGCTGCAGAAGCTGCTGTGGGATTGGCAATTCTCTTATCTTTATATAGAAATAGAGTAACTGTTGATATGGAAAGTTTTAACTTATTAAAGTGGTAAATATTTTTAATGAAACTAGCTTTAGTGCTTATTATATATAGAACTAATAGCACTGTAGCGAGAGATAAAGCACAATTTTGTGAAAAGGTACTAAAGGGTAAAAATATTAAATCTATAAGTATTAGCAGTGATGTTGATATTCATTCCTTAAAAAGTACATGGAAAATTAAATCTAACTTGCCAGACCTTATTATTGTGCTTGGTGGGGACGGGACAGTATTAAAATCTGCTAATGAATTAGTAAAATTTGAAATTCCAATATTAAGTTTTAACATTGGCGGAAAGCTAGGATTTTTAACCCAAGATAAGCAACTACTTAATGAAGGTAAATTTCTTAATCTGCTTCATAAAGAACATTTTGATATTGATAAACGAACAATGTTGGAATGTAATTTGTATAAGAAATCGTCAAATCAAAAATCTAAATTGACCACTTATGATGCTTTAAATGATTTTTACCTCAAATCAGCAGATGACGATATTTCTCCTACGAACCAAATTAGAATTGAAATTAATAATGAAGTAGTAAATGAATTCCAAGGTGATGGTTTGATCATCTCTTCAGCGACTGGCTCAACAGCCTATTCAATGGCTGCTGGAGGGCCTATAGTTCATCCTTTGATAAATGCATTTATAATTAACCCTATATGTCCTATGAGCCTCTCTAGCAGACCTATAGTGATTCCAGATAGCAGTGTAATAATAATTAGAATAAGCTCAAACAGTAAAAAATCTATTCTACTTTGGAAAGACGGAACAAAATGCGAAAAGCTTTATTGTGATGATTATTGTGAAATAAAAAAGGGTAAAACACAGATAAATATGGTTTCGTTTAAAGGTAGTTATTCATATTATGGTAAATTAGTAAAAAAATTAGAATGGAGAGGAAACTTAAACTAAAATCTTAATTTTCAGAATGGCTATTGAAATTGAAAGAAGATTTCTGATAAAAAATAACAATTGGAGACAATTCATTATTCATAAATCAGACCTTATTCAAGGTTACATAACCTCATTATCAGATGACTGGATAATTAGGATTAGAAAAGACAAGAGGGAATATAAATTGACATTAAAAAAACATATTATAAATTCTTCATCTCTAGAATTTGAATACAATATACCTCAAACTGATGGAAAACAATTAATGTCAAATGTTAAGTATAAGATTAATAAAGAAAGATTTTACCTGAAGATAAATCAAAAAGATTGGATTATTGATTGCTTTAAAGATAAAAATTTTCCTCTTGAAATTGCTGAGATTGAAATTAGTCATAAAAAAGAGGTCATTGTCTTGCCAGATTTTTTATCAAGTGAAATAACTGGCATCAAAAAATTCTCAAACTTTGAATTATCTAGACTACCTTATTCATTTTGGAAGCAAGAATCTTAAATTATTTGCATACTACTAGCCAAATTACCATATTTCCTTTAGATTCTTTTTATATTTAGATCTATTTAATTCATTCTTTCAAAATGTATGGTCTTTACGATAAAGAAGGGATTTTGAGATATGTCAACTCAGATAAAGATGCTTGTCTAGCTTACGCAGAATTATTTGATTTGAATTCATCAAGTTATTCATTAATGTCATTAAATGGAAGTATGGATGAATCAATTGATATTAATCTTGATCAGAATCAGGTAAAGAGCAACAATTAAATCCATCTCTACATATTTTTCCATTATCCATTGCCCAATTTAGCAGAGCTACCCTATTTTTTGATCCTGTTTTAGTAAACATATTACTCACATGATTATCAACAGTTCTTTTACTGATAGTTAACTTTACAGCAATTTCCTGATTTGTTAGCCCATCAGCCACTAAATCAATGATTTCCATCTCTCTCGCTGAGAGATCCATCATATCAATGTTGTTTACTTCTTCATCAACCATTTGCATTTAAACAGTTCTTTTTTTATAGTAATTAAGTTTGTC
>MDTD01113676.1_pt1 | contig 36182 bp, 33 predicted proteins | sample 811221 | NCBI WGS metagenome assembly MDTD01 (sample SAMN05326646, study PRJNA326480) | marine metagenome | isolation source: seawater | place: Pacific Ocean: South West | collected 2011
ATCTGACTGATTGAAAGCCTCTCTTTTATTTATTCTTAGTTCGTGCCCTTCCCAAAACTCGAAGTAATATGGAACAAAAGAGAAACCACCCCAATATTCAGGACATTTTTTTAAATCATTATTTTCTAGAGATTTATTATAATTTTCTTTGACTTGATTATAAGATTCTATTGGATTTGATTGGCTGGATGAAATAGCTAATGCATTTTTTTCTTTTGATCTATTAAAAAAATATTTCTGATTGAATTCCTTGGAAGTTCTTTTTATTTTAGCCTTCATCCTTATTTGTACATTGATACTTGACCAATACATCAACGCGGCTATTTGGTTATGAGAATTAAAAGCAGATGCCTTTGGAGAGTTATAATTACTAAAAAAAATAAACTCATCATTATTAATAAATTTTAGATTTACATATCTTGAATCAACCTCATCTATTTGATTGTTAAAAGATGAAATTGAAATAGCTTCAATAACTTTTTGGCCAGCATTTAGAGCCTCATTATACTTTGCTTCGAAAAGCAGGTAAGGTGCCTCTTGGTTTAAATTATTGAATTGAATCATTTTTTAATATTTATTTGCCGTAATTATATATGTCTTGTTGCTATGTTAGAAAGAGCTTTAAGAATAAAATCTTTAAACAAAAAAAGCTGCATAATACAGCTTTTTGATTTTGTAATTATTAAAAGATAGAAGCTAGTTGGTATATTTAAGTTGTTGCTTCAATTCTGTCGCTGGCTCAGGTAAATCCTTAAAAACTTTCCAAGCTATTCTCGTACTTGGAATAAGAACTGTCCAAACTGTGGTGAAAATTGCAACAAAATAAATATAAAGGCCTTTGTTTGATACAAACCATTCCTCAAGCTCTCCCTTATAAGGAGCTATGACATTTTTATAGAAATCAACAGATGCGTTTGCACCATGCATTATTTCTTCTTCATCACGAAATATTATTGAGCCTATTCCTGAGAGTCCTGGCCGAACTTGCTTAATAAGATTTTGAGTATTAATTGAATAAGCTTCAAATGTTTGTGTTGTAAGGGGTCTTGGACCAATAACACTCATATCTCCAAGTAATATATTCAGAAGCTGCGGTAACTCATTTATTTTAGTTTTGCGCAAAAATCTACCTACTGGCAGCACTCTAGGGTCACCTTTTATTGTAACCGTACCAGTTCCGATATTAGCACTATTTTTAAGCATAGTTGCAAACTTAAATAACTTAAATTTATGACCTCCGATACCAATACGCTCTTGTAAAAAAAATACCTCACCTTCGCCTGTAAGCTTTAGTATTATTACTATTGGGATCAAAAGTGGTGAAAGAATTAGTAATGCTGTGCCGGAAAATAAAATGTCAAAAAAACGCTCCATTCTTACATCCTTTGGTCTAAATACTTGCCTGTATCTTTATGAGAAAATTCAGTTAAGATTCCAAAATATAATTCAATAATATCATCTTTTTTCCAGGTGCCTTTTCGCCTTAAATCTTCAATACCATTCATAAAATCATTTAACTTTTTTTCATCAAAATCAGGTTTATTTTTAATAATTCCCACTGTTTTAAACCTCTTCATATCTAAAGTTTCATTATTAGTGAAGAATTCCTCGAAGTCCTTTTCGCCAGTTGTATCACTTTTGAAGAAGTAGCATGGCCATCTTTTTTTAGCTAATAGTTCTTCTGTCGAATCACGTGCTTCATCCTCAGATATACATTCGTAAGGCTCATAACCTCGTTCTCTCAAGTAACGAACAGCAATCTCAGAGAAAGTTATAAGATGAAGTTTTTCACTAAGTTTAGGGAAGAATATATCTCTATTTTCTCCAAGCAACCCTGATAGTAGACACAGTTCTCCAGATTCTTGGAATGTTACAAAATAACGTCGAACATCATTTGGGGCAGAAAACGGTTGCTTTTTTGCAAAGCGCTGGTTAAAACCATGAAGCAAAGACCCATCTGAAAAGGCAACATTAGCAAAACGAGCCATCGAAATTTCTTGGGTCAAACTCTCACGCATTAAAAACATTTCCATAATACGTTTGCTCGCGCCCATCATGTTGACCGGATTTGCAGCTTTATCCGTTGAAACACAGAAATATTTTTTAGCGCCCATTTCTTTTGCCAATCTTAGGGTCTTGATAGTATTAAATACATTAACCATAGTCATACGCATAAGTGTGTAAGGATCTTTTTCGCTTCTTACATGTTTTAAAGCTGATAAATTAAATACATAATCGTAAGGACCTTCTTTTTTCATGAGCGCATCAAATTCTATAGATCCACAGTCAAGTGCAAACGTTTTAAATTCACCATTTCCATAGCCAATAGTGCTGCGAAGATCTCGCACAAGCTCAACCATATTGTTTTCAGATATATCAACAACATGAAGTGCTTTTGGATCACGTTTAAAAATTTCTCTGGTGACTGCTTGACCAATAGAGCCTGCAGCTCCAATTACCAGAAAACGAGCATTAGCTACTTCTTTTCCGAGTTTCAGATCAAGACTATCTACATCCTCAGAAAATAATGCGATATTTCTTCCAATTAAGTTTAAGGTGCTCAAAACTCCCCCATGGTAATTAAATAAATTTTCAATTGCTTTTCAGTTATTCCTTGCATGCTTCTCGATTAACTCCAATTGGCGCCTGATGACCACATTTTCATCGTATAATTTTAATGCTCTGTCTCTTCCTCTATGTCCCATTTTAGCTCTCATAGTCGGATTATTTATAAGAAATGCAAGCTTCTTATAAAGTAGATTAACATCCCTAACCGGAATAAGAAAACCAGTCTCGCCGTCAATAACCTCTTCACGTGACCCTCGAATATTGGTTGCAACAACTGGAAGTTCCATCATCATCGCCTCAATTATAGATCTAGGCATCCCCTCCCGCCATGATGGTAAACAAAATATATCCATATTAGCTAATAAAGCTGGAATATCTTCACGCTCGCCAGTAAGAATCAACTTTGAACCTAAAACATTTTTTGCATCCTCAATTGCATCATCAACGCTTGAATCATGATCAGAGGATAATCGAGAGCCTATCAGTAAAAAAAATACATCAGGATAATCTAAAGAAAGCTTTTTTGCTGCCTCGAGAAACTCTACAACGCCTTTTTCTTGAACAAGCCGGCTTACCATGCCAATAACAAGTTTCCCATTTGGCAGATCAAGTTCATCTCTCGGATAGGCAACTGAGGGATCAAATCGATTAGTATTTACACCATTACCAATATCGAATATTTTTTTCTTATTCATAATATTTAGTGAAGCTGCATTTGATGCATCTTCACTACTTTGAGTAAAAAGTAAATCGGTCATGGGACGCATAGCTATCTCAGCTAGAATAAAAACCAATCTTTTGAAAACTGGCATATCATCATGAAAATAGAAGCCATGAGCAGTGTACACAACGAACGGAACTCTTGCTAAAAAGGCTGCAATTCTTCCTAAAAATGCTGCTATGGGAGTATGTAAATGCACTACATCAAATGACTCTCGCCTGAATAAGAAAAAAAGTCGCCAGATAGTAGCCAATCCTTTAACTGGTGAGAGGCTTCTAGCAATAGGAACTGTCTCAATTTTATATCCATCTCGAATTAATTCATCCACATGTATGCCAGACGAGCATACTGACTTGACTGAATAACCCTGTTTCAGCTGAGCATCAATCAAAGGAATAATAAGTCGCTTTAAAGAGAAATCAACTGCACAAACATGACATATTTTCATGAGAACTCAAGCATAATTTTTAAGAGATAGTATTATTTTAATTTTAGATAATCAATTCTTATAATCATATACAGTGTTATTAATGTTAGGATCGAAAATATCTAAATCCGATACAAATCCATTAACTCCAAAAATCTGATCCTTTGGTCGGCGCCATAATATGCAATATATTACCGATACATTTAGTTATCAAATAATCAATTTAACTTCTTCGCTGATAAAGTCCATCTCGACTGAAAAGAAAAAACTTAACCGCACCTAAAACAAAAAAGAATGATATATAACAAGCCAACAACCCAAAAAACAAATATTGACTTGCATCAATTAGACATAAACCTAGGTAAATGAACATCATTGCATCAAAGCTAGTAAGATATAAGATAATGTCTCTTAAACTATATTTAGATTTGTGTATTTTGCGTGCACTTTTAGAAACATCCAAACTCTCACCAGAAAACAACATCGCGCGATAGTAATTATTTTTCACAGCCAACATCCAAGAAAGTACTATAGCTCCTAGTGCTCCCAAAATAAAAAAATTTGAGTTACTAAAATGTTGACTTAATGAATAAGAAATAGAAAAAAAACACAAAGGGAATAAAACAGCATGGATCATATAATCCCAGTAAGCACCATTTATGGAAAAAGACTGGTTAAATCTGGCAACCTCTCCATCGCAAAGGTCAAAAATTACATGTAAACGCCAAAGTATTAATCCAATTAGGATGTTTAAAGGGTCAAAACTTAAGAAAAACAAAACGCTTACAAGCCCAGTCAAAAAAAACAAAGCAGTAACCTGATTTGCATTAAGCCCGATATTTAGAAAAAACCAGCTAAAATATATTGAAAATCTAGAAGAGAAAAAGAATAACTTTTTGAAGCTGTCATTATCTTTTTTTATTGCACGTTCTTTAACTTCATTTAGAGCAATCATTGGTCTTCTCCATAAACTTTAAAGTAGTCAGCACTAACATTATCCCATGTATATTTATTAAGAGCATTTTGGTAGATACCAACCAACTTATCATAGCTGATGTGGATACTCGATGAGAGAGCATCAGCAAGTGCTTGTTTATTATTAGGTTTACATATTAATGGGTAGTCTTGAAAAATTTCTGAAACACTTCCGACATTTGTTGCAACAACCTTACAACCACATGAAGCAGCCTCAAGTAATACTTTCGGGAATCCTTCGGATATGGAAGACAGAACAAAAACCTCACTATTGTTATAGAGTGTCACTAGTTTCTCGGTATCAACATAGCCGAGTATCTTTACGCTTTCATTAAGTTTATTTCTTTCTATTATATCTTCAAGCTCCTTCCTTAAGGGTCCATCTCCGACAATTTTCAAAGTAAATTTCTGATAAGACAAGTCAGAATCAAGAAGAATTTTAAAAGCCTCTATTAAAATATCAAATCCTTTTTCATCCTTCAGGGTACCAACTGCCAAAAAAGAATGTTCACGATTTTTATTTCTATTTTGATAAATATCATGTTCAATGCCATTAGAGACCTGCTTTACTCGATCATCACCATGAACTGATCGTAGCTTTTTTAGCATAGCAGGTGATATTGCAAAAGCACCATTCAGAAATCGACCAAAGAATTTATACAAATTAGAATTCTCAATGCGATAGAAATCTGTGCCATGAAAAGTAATGTAAGCTTTTTTTTGCATTAACTTTGAATATATCGCAATTAATATAAACATTGGGGAGTGTATATGCACTATTTCGCATCGATTTTTATGAAAAAGGACAATTCCCTGTAATGAGAAAATAAAAACTGAAGAAAGACGCTTTGCTAAAAAAATAATTTTGGTAAGTAACTTTGCATTTTTAGGTCTGGGTACCATATAAAAGTGACGTTCAACAAGTTTAACCCCATCTAATTCAGGTAACCTTTGACCGTTATCTTTTGGAGCCAAAAAAATAGTGTTAAATCCGATTTGATTTCCGATTTTATAAGAATGATATCCCATTCCGCGACGCTCTCTTGTTGGATAAGTGCCAACACGAAGTATTACTCGTTTACTCTGGCAAAGATTCAGATCTTTACTTTTGCTCATTTTTTAATTGGAAATTGAAAATCTTAATATTGACTTAATATCATCTGTATTTACTTTGCTAATGTTATTATCGGCTCTATCAGGTGTATACATTTCTGGGATGAGATCAAACAAACTTTCTGTCTCTGAAATAAAAGCCAACACCCTACTCCGAACGTTAAGCTTTTCATTTAAACTATCAAAAACCTCAGTTAACTTACCTTGATTTAAAAATAACTCAAGATCATTAAATCTGGGATCTTTAGATTTTAGATTATGTCTTAAAACTGCAGGCATTGTGAATGCACAGGCCAATCCATGTGGTACACCAAAATGAGCAGTCAAAGGATATGAAATTGAGTGACAAAGTGCAGTTCGGGTTTGACTAATAGCTAATCCAGCAAAAAGGCTGCTCTCAGCCATACATGCTCGAGCATCAATTCCAGATTCATTCTCTAACAATCTAGGCAATGCTTCTAGACCAAGTTTAAGTGCTTTGAACGCATAAAATAAAGTGATAGGAGTTGCAGACTTATTCCAAACTGATTCAGCTGCTTGGTTTATGGCATCTAACCCAGTACTTATTGTAGTTTCGATAGGGATATCCAATGTTAACTCGGGGTCAACATAGGCAACACGAGGAAAACTCTCTGAGCTAGTTATTGAGTACTTTTTCTTTTTTTTATAGTCCCAAATAGTTGCGAAAGGAGTAACCTCACTCCCTGTGCCTGATGTAGTAGGAACTGTATAAAGTGGAAGTCGTTTAATGGATTCATGAAGGCTAGGATCATCAAGCAACTCCCTCAAAGTATAATTTTTAAGCTTGGGTAGCAATCCCAATGAAATTATTTTTGCAGCATCAAGACAACTGCCTCCTCCAAAACCAATTACAGTATCAATTTTTTTATCTTTTATATTTTCAATATATGTTTGTAACTCATCTATCCCTGGATTTGGGCTAACGCTATCAATCCATAAAATGCGGTTTAATGTGAGAAACTCAGAAAGATTTGAATCATTTTCAAATTGTTTACGACCTCGTGCAGATGAAACTATTAGACAACTTTGGTCGACAATAGACTCAAACAATTTTGCTCGAACGCCAACCCCAAATTGGACAGAAACAGGCATATGATAATTCCAACTATCTGTCATTTTGGTTTCCAATCAACGACATAAGGGCTGATTTATTTTCGATTGGAGTGCTCTTTGGGCGACCAAGATTATCCCGTGCACCCTTTTGAACTTTAATTTCAATGAATATTGGTCCTTGTAGCTGTTGAACATTGCTTAAACACTTTGACAAATTCTCTTTATCTTCGATTGAGAAAACGTGAGCATAATTGCAACTTTTGGCAATTTCAGGAAGGTCAATATCAAAACCTACCGTAGGTTGTCCTCCAACAGAATCATGAACACCATTGTTAATTACAATATGAATAATATTCTTAGTGCCACTAGAGCCAAGAACTCCTAATGCTCCCATGTGCATTAGCACTGAACCATCACCATCAATACAAAAAATCTTTCGATCAATCTGAGTTTGCGCCAACCCTAATGCAATTGATGCGGTATGCCCCATCGAGCCAACTGTTAAAAAGTCATTACTATGTCCTTGTTTTGCTTGCGCTCTATGTTCATATAATTCGCGAGATGTCATGCCAGTTGTTGAAACAATAAGATCAGACTCATTTAGGTGCTTAACTATATTCTTTATAGCTTGTTCTCTAGACATTTGAAATTTTGCTGTATTGTCTTGCTTTAATATATACTTTTTAAAAGTACCCTTGCTTACTAAAAGAGCAACTGGCGCCTTAATATCCTTCATTTGAGTAATAGCTTTGTCGATCACATCAGACGGTCTCTCGGTATCCGAACTTAGTTTATACCAAGGTATTTCTAATGCATCCATAAGAGTTGTCATAATTCTGCCTTGTTTTAAATGCTGAGGTTCATCAATCACGCCTGGCTCACCCCTCCATCCAATCATGAGTAACATTGGCAAACTATACACCTCTGAGTCAGCTAATGAGAGTAATGGATTTACAGCATTTCCAATACCAGAATTCTGCATATACACCAAAGCTGGCTGTCCCGTTCCGAGATAGTGGCCCGCAGCAATGGCGATTGCATTACCCTCATTGGCAGCAATTATATGTTGTTCTTTGCTTGTAGAGTCAGTAACAAAAGCACAAAAATCTTTTAGCAATGAGTCTGGTACACCAGTGAATAAATTAATATCATGAGAGCGAATTAAGTCGAATATAATTTTAGGGTTATGCACTATTTTGTTCCTGGTATTAGTTCAAGAATATCTTTGATCGATAATAATTTTGAATCTAATTCTGCTGAACGAGAATTTTCAAGAATTGATGTTGCTGCATCAATCATTGCTGGATAGGCAGCTCGTAGCATGTGATTCGCATATATAACAATATCAACACCTCTTTTAAGCAGCTCTTCCTCTGTAACTTGATTGTAACTAGATGGTACTGCAACTAGTGGCACTCGACGTTCAAACTTTGCGTATTGATCACAAAATTCAAATATCTCAGCTGAGTCTTTTTGACGACTATGAATCATGATGCCGTCTGCACCTGCCCCTATATATGCTTTAGCTCTTTCGACAGCGTCTTTCATACCCGCTTCGAGAATAAGACTTTCTATACGTGCAATTACCATAAAGTCATCAGTTACCTGAGCTTTTTTACCTGCTTTTATTTTTTCACAAAATCCATCAATGCTATCCTGTTGTTGAGGAACTTCATTACCAAAAAGAGAATTTTTCTTGAGGCCAATTTTATCTTCAATTATGGCTGCTGACACACCCAAGCGTTCTAAAGTACGAACAGTAAACTTAAAATGCTCAATTTTACCGCCAGTATCTGCATCATAAATAATTGGTTTTGTTGTAACCTCAAGAATATCGTTTAGAGTATGAGTTCTCGAAGTAACATCTACTGCCTCAATATCTGGCTTTCCTTTTGCAGTCGATTCCGTAAGACTACTTCCCCACATGCCGTCAAACTCTTTTCGAGCGCCTGAAGTATTAATTCCAATATTTTCTACTATCAATCCTGTTAATCCATTGTGCGCTTCCATAAAACGCAATTGGGGCTTAGCATCTAAAAGCCTTCGCAACTTGTTTCGCCTTAAATCTGGCGTTGTGCCCAATTCTTGTAAAACTTTGTTGAGTTTTGTTGAGGATATCCCATCTGTATAAGGAACTTCAACCAGCTCTCCGCCCCACTCTGATAAAACATCAATTACATTTTGGCGAACACTACTTTGTACACCTTCTTTCCAGTCGTCACCATGAACAACAAAATCAGGCTTTATAGCCTTTAAATTTGGAACATAGTCTAGAGTTTCCTGAGGTACAACTTTTTCAACGCTTTTCAAGTTTTCGACCACTTGTTTGCGTTGATCAAAAGACATGTATGGCAAACGTTTATAACTAGCGATCGCTTTATCAGTTAATAGTCCAACCGTAACTTCGCCCAGATCTGCCGCGGCTTTCAGAACATTTAAATGTCCGGGATGAATTAAATCAGCACTCATGCCAACATAAACAACTTTTTTCATATTAAAACCTTTTACTTTCGATGCTTCTAGATATTATAAACCTTATATTTTATTTTTTTATCAAACTTCTCAGACCCCTAAATCCAAGAACAAGACTTCGAGAAAAAAATTGAGAGATATTTTGTGGAATGTGTGTGGGGTGAGCTATGCCAGTGGCCTCTTCAAAAGTAATAACTTTATACCGATCTAGTTGACGAACTAATAGCTCCATTTGTTGAAGGCTTAGACTATTTAAATGAAGACAAGTTGTGTATACACCGAAACTAAGACCATGAGGAGAAGAAAACAATTGAGGTATAAATTTGAGTCCATTTTCCGAATAGGGCCAAATATTATAACCATCTGTAATATATTTAAAGCCAAGTTCTTTTAAGCAATTAACAGTAGTTAAATCAAAAGAGTGGCCTGGAGCCATGAAAGTATCAATTGAAAATCCCTTTTCTTCAAGAAGTCTTTTACCACAGGAAAGTCTATTCATTTGTGTCTCATGTGAGAGTCCGGCAAATTCGCTTCTGGTATTTCCTAGCAACAAAGTATGTCCGTTGGAGTCATAAACATGACGAAAGCCATGTTGTGAAATCTTAAATCCTGCTGATTCCAGTGATGTGATATGAGGCCAAAATTCTTCAGCGGGTTCGGAGACTATAAGTTTTGAATCTTCACATTTTGGAACAACACCCAAAACAGCAGTCATACCACGTTTTAGCAATAAATCAGTGAAAAACTTAAAATTGTACCAGTTCATTCTTTCATGAACATCATCAATTCTTATAATTAACTTAACCATAAATAGATTTCAAACAATCGTTAATTTCTTCAAAAATTTTGTTTGCCTCTTTAGGGACTTCAAACTCAGGATCTCTAATATCAAAAGTTTTGTTCTTGGCGATTTTTGAGAGTAAAAACACTTTTTTGTTCGAGAGAGAGTTTTTAACATGGCGAATATGAGCACGCTCAAATACAATCACTTGAGTGCTGTCAATTAAGTCATCTTTAATAAATTTAGATTGATGTTTACTTCCATCAATACCGTACAATGCCAAAAAATTTTCGGCATTCTGACTAATTTTACGACCAGGTTTACAAATATATCCACAAGAATCAACAGCAATATTCCAATTTTTTGCTAGAATCATCTCGCTCACAATGCTGCGATTAATGTTTCCTTTACATACAAAAATTACTGGCTGACTTGGATCAAAATTATTATCTGAATTTAAAAACAAAAATTTATTTTTCAGTTTAGCTCCCAAATTATCAAAGGGTCTCTGCAACTGGGCAAATGCTGGTAATATATCGCTCAGTCGCTCTACATCTAAACTCTCTTTTCCAAGAAAAAAATATCTAAAAGAGATTATCCATTCCAAAAATGATGCAGGATTCCTCATCAGCCATTTCAAATCTTTTGCAAAATTTCGAGCACGATAATTAGGTTTCGCTTGAACAATCTTAGTTAAATTGTGAGCATCTCCATACAGTAATTTAGGCATGTCAACGCCAGAAAATATTGTCAGCGGTAATGAGCCATATGGACGAGGGTTTATCTCTATCAGAAAAACATCGTTATCTTTTACAATACACTCTATCATCATAAATCCAGTCCATTTGAGTCGATTGATAATTTCTGAGGCAATATTTTTATATTTTTCAGAAACTTTTTCACTTATACGATAAGAGCTTCCTCCTCCATCTTGTGGCTGATGGAGCCTCCTAGTGCAGGCAATACCAAGCATTTTTCCATTTAAAGCTACCACATTGATGCCAACACTGTGCCCATTTTTTATTACCGGCTGATACAAGCATTGAACAGGCCAACTATCTCTTACATGTCGAATTAAATCAACATCATTTTTGATACGTTTAACACCGAAACTTCTAACACATCGACCTATTACTGACGTCGATACCCTCGGTTTGGAATAAACTGGAAAATCAGACTCTATCCATGACTTTTTATCGTTTTTAATATACAAATTATTAAGTTTAATATTAGAGATCGCAAATAGATCTGAAAATTCCCTATGAATTAAATACTTATCACTTACCAAACGATATTTTTTTTCCTCTGGTAAATGCTTAAATTGAAACTTTGTTGCAAGATGTGTTAGCTTAAATGATAATTCATAAGCTGCATCATTTACTGGAATAACGAGATCATAATTATCTAGTATCTCTGACAAACCATGAAGAACTCCATTAAAATCTGAAAAAATATCTCCTACATAAATACTTTTTGAAATCGAATTAGAGTAATCTATTTCAGTTTTATTTTTTGTACTTCGAACATTATGAACCTCAGCTCCAATTTCTGAAATTGATCGAGAAATTGCCAATCCTGCTCTGGAGTTACCAAAAATTAGTAACACACGTTTTGAATTTAAAGATAATTTATTTAAGTCCATTTAGGTACGATCACTTCCGGTCTTTTCAAGTAATGAAAATGTTTTTAAATATTCTTCACATATAACATCCATAGATAATTGATCTTTAATAGTATTACAAATATTTTCACCCTTGATTAAATTCGATTCCTTAATTGCTTGAGCTAGAGCATTCACATCACCAAAGTCCACAAGGCACCCATTCCTTTTATCAATATAATCAGGAAGCCCTCCTGTAGTACTGAAACCAAAAACAGGAAGCCCAAGTCCAAGAGCTTCAAGCGCTGCATTTGGAAGGCCTTCAAACTCTGAAGTTATTAAATAACAATCTCCCGATGATATTAGTGGAAAGGGATTCATCTTGAAGGGAGCAAAATTTACTTTATCATCTAAATTTTTTTGTTTAGCAAACTCAATATTATCATTTTTGAGAGGACCTTCTCCCAAAATTAAAAGCTCATAATCACTTCCCAAAAGACCAAGAACTTCAATTGCCAGATCAAACCTTTTTTGTGCTACATGACGGCCCACCGTGATGATTCTGAACTTCGCTTTTCTTTCTATAATGTTATCGGTACTTCTCGATAACTCTTGAATTTTAAGAAAATCTACTGGATTTCCAATTACTCTAAGCAAATATGATGGTACATTAAAGTTTGTAACTAGATCATCAGCCATTAACTTAGACTGCGCAATCACTATATCAAAATTTTTATATAGAAACTTATACATAACTGTTAACAATCGCCTGAAGCGCTGATCCATCAACCTCTTAGAAACTGTATTACTCTCTCTTGCAATGTATTTAGGCCCACTTTTTACAAAAGGTTTAACAATTGCTAGAACGATGTTTAGATGACCCATGGTTGACATCACAAAATCAGGCTCAAGTCTATTTAGTAACTTTCTTAATCTAAAAAAACAAAATAATGCTCTTGAAACATGAAGTCTTTCAATGATTACTCCCTTTGGAACTTCGGGCTCATTATAGTCATTACCAAGAACAATTATTGTTACTGCAATGTCTTGATTTGCCATTTGAGATGCTAAGTTTAAGAAAACTCTTGCGGCACCACCTCCTTGACGCAGAGTAGGTAAAAATAAACAAATTTTAGTTTTTTTCATAAATTAAGAGTTTCTAATTTTTAACATCAATATATCTTGAGTGACTTATAGAAAGATTATAGAAAATAATAATAATTTGCCAAAAGGCAATGGAACATAACTGATATCAAATATAAAATTCTAGCGTCTTTTGACCATTCAGATATTGAAAAGACGCTAATGAGTAGGAAAATCGAAAAAAAACGAACTCCAGAAATATTATTTAAAATACATACTACAAAAGCAAAGCCAAAAGCATAAGACAAAAGCGAAAATAAACTATCATTTTTGCATTTAAATATTAGTGTGCAAGAAATATATATTAAGAACAATGTTAGTGTTGAAGCAGTATATAGTGCATTTGCATTCCAAGGCTCACCACTGATAAAACCAGAATTAACCATGACAGAAAACAAAATGATGAAGCATATGATTAATACAAATCTTAAAGTGCTATGATTTAAGCGACTGCGCATAATTCTCTCACCAATGACAAAAATCATCAAAAAGATTGTCGAAGAATGAAGCGATGATATAACTGACATAATCGATAGCTTAATCCTAGAGGCTTCGTATGATAATAGAGGCAAAATCAACGCTAATGATATTCCAGTTCGATAATTACTCATAAAAAGATGGAATACTCTCGGATGTAAAATTACTAAAAAGAAACCAAAAAGATTTAGATATGATGGTTTTACTCTCATTAAGAAACTACGAAAAATAATTGTGAAAATTGCAATTGAAAGAAATAGTAATAAGTTAAATGGGACAAGACTGTTCAACTTTCCCAAAGTTACCATAAAAAAAAACTTTGGATAGGAAAAAAGGCTCAGGCTAGTGTTCTCATATTCAAGCCAGGCTTCAGGGCCTCTTTCTGCATAAGCTTGGTATGTAACCAAATCTCCCTTGCCAGTTGCTAGAGCATAATCAACTAAAAAAGCTAAATAAAATATATAAAGAATGAAGATAAACGAGCTTGTAATTCGATAATTAATCATTTCAAAATACTAGAAATAAGTTTATTAAATTCAGAATTATTTAGTTTATTTTCGCTACTGTTATCAAAAGTGCGAATCTTTATATTTTTAGAATCAATCATCATCACAATTGATATAAAAAATTTAGTCACCTCTGATATTTTTTCATGCAAAGAATCTTTGCGATCTATAGAATCAAATCTACTTATTGATGGATCTTTTGTTCTGTTAAGAACTCTGTTAGAAGAGATTGAGGTATCGGCATTTATAAAAATTTGTATTTTAGACCTTGAGAGCGTTGGAAGCATAAATTTTAAAATAAACTGAACTGGGGCAAGTCGATAGTTGAATGAAAATAAAATGAAGCATACAATTCTTTGAACACTCCCTTGATCTAACAATATAACTGAACCAGAATTTAATCTAAGAAATTCTCTCAACATAACTTCATTTAGTATAGCTTTAAGCATCCATAATCTTTCAATATTTGGTTTTTGAAGTGCTGTTCTTAGCAGAATTAAAAAAACTAAGTAGCTTGTACAAAAGAGAAGATTACGAAAAATACAACGTAATTTGAATAATTGGTCTTGATCCTTTAACCAAGTTGAAAAATCTTCTCTACTTAAAAATTTTCTATTTTTATGAGAATGCTCAAGAAATTGTTTTGTCAGAAATGTTTTTCCGCTTCCAGGAGCACCAAATAGCTCAATTATCACGATCGCAAGCCAGTTCAAAAAATTTTGGGGCTATAATTCCAAGTAAACTATTTGGATCTAGTTTGGAAGAATCTAATTTAACTTTTGGGCTTTTGAGTTGTTGCATAAAATCATTTATAGCTCCTTCCTTCTGATCATGTATTTTGGAGTCATATTTATTTGAGAGGCGACTTTTTAATGTCTTTCTATCTGAATGAAGATGAACTACATAATCTAAATTAACTTCATCAGCAAATTGCTTTACCTTTATTTCTATTCCATAAGGAATTGACCACCATAGATGTTTGTGGTCTGAAAAAAAGGTTCCATCGCTAACTCCTGGCTTATTAAATTGAGGGAATCGATCCATGCATACTATCCTACCTTGAGATATATAATGTTTTACCAAATATAAAATATACCATCGCCTATACAAAATTAATAAGTTAGCTAAGTATTCAAATAATTTTAAATTCTTAGAGACACGGCGATTCAAATAACTTAGTGATTTAAGAGCGAACAAAAATATGCGTCCAGCTCCTGATTTACCATGGCCTAAATAAACATACTTTATTGATACTTTTTGCAGTAAACTGGCTACTAATTTTTTACAAATAGTAGTTTTACCACTCCCATCAGTCCCAACAATTGCAGCGGCAAAACCATCTCCAATTAACGTCCTTTTTCCAGGATAATATTTCTCTATTAAATGCACTCGTTTAAGATAGTGAGAAATTTTTCGAATGTAGAATTTCCTAATAGCATCTAGGTGACTATATTTTCGATATTTTGAAAGGCCTGATAAAACCTCTCCTCTAATTGAATGGAATGACTGCGAAGTGTAACCATCCTCTATGATCACTGAAATTGAAGAGCGAAGTCCTTCACTTAGATAATTATTCATTATCTGTTCAAGAATTGATGAATCAATTTCTTGTATTAGCCAGACAAATTCAGATTTTGCTTTAGCAGAAATAGAAGGTAATTTCCTACTAAAAATATCTGTGCTGTAAATACGTGTAGTTTGTCGAAATATTAAAAGAATCAACTCCCATTCTGGTGAACTTGTTGCAATTTTCGTTTTGGTATCTACTCGACAATCACTAAGAATTAGATCTTGCCAAGGTAGGCGATAACTTTTGACCCATTTTTCACCTATATCTAAGCGGAAGTGGCAGTGAAAATGTATAAGTTTTCTTAAGTTACCATCATAGGCAATATAGTCATACACATCATCATAAGATCGGTCAGGAGGAGAGTTGAATAAAATACATCCAATACTTCTCATTATTGAAGCAACAGCATTTTCTGAGCCAGATTCAAACAATAAGTCTAGATCGGTTTCTCCTTTCATCGACAAGGATAAGGAGGAATTACTTTTGAAATGACAATACTTAATGTTAGAAGAATTTATCTTATCAATAAACTCTTTAACTATAATACTTTCCATATTCTATTAAGTAATCTGTTCAAGCCAGAATTGGAAGGCTTCACTTAAAGCTCTATGTCTACAGTCTAAATTGTATGGATTCTCATCTTCTACCAAACTTCCAAAACCCTCTTGCTCTAGTTTATATAAGCTTTTTAAAACTTGTTTTGAGTCAATCAAAACTGAAGAATTGTTTATCTTATGGAGGTATTCCTTTAAATCAAAATGATTCTCAGGAGATACTACTCCATATACTCCATGATACGCAGCTTTACCAAAAGCAATAACTGGACGTCCCCTACATATAGCTTGAAATCCAACCGTTCCAGTTAGAGTTGCAACAGCTTGCGATTTATCAATTAACACATATGGATCATGCTCAAATGACATTAGTTGAGCTCCTGGAATATCATCAATAGCTTTATACAACTCTTCATTTCGGTACCTTGGACTAAAGTCATTTTCAAATGTAAAAGGATGCTCTCTTACCAAAATCTTCCAGCCAGAGGGAGCTGCTAAGGACAACTCTCTTATTGCAAATAGTTGATTGGCATAATGCAAGCCATTTGGCATAGTGGTGGCTTCTGGCTGAAAATGCATGAAAAAAATTATATAAGGAAACATATCAAGATCTACAGAGGGTCTTTGTTCTATCTTCTTTTTTAATCTATTACTATAAAATTTTAACGTTTGAGCTTTAATGATTGCTTTAAAATTTCTAGAAAGAGTGTAGCCAGATTTACGATTTTCGTTGAACAAAGAAGATATCAAATTGAATCGGTCTAAAAAACTTGATGATTTACCATGAAGAACTCCTAAGCCACCTGACTCCTCATATGACTCAATAGATTCAGTATAACTTCTGTTCTGGTTATCAAACCAGTTTTTGACTCCTAGCTGAAAGCCTTCCACGTCATATGTGTTCTTAATTTTTTCCCTATGAAATAATCCTTCATATAAATTATATTGCCAAGGAAATGCGCCTATGTCACAAAAATACACTTTTATATTCATCAACTCCGCTATGCGAAGAAGACAATAATTTATAAAATGATGCGGCACCGCGAAACTAAAAACATATTCAGGTTTAAGATCTTCATAGAAACCGATAATATTGAATATCAAACTTTCTAACATTGGGAACTGATTAAACAGGCCCTTAGTTGCAGAAAATGGGTTGTTCCTCTCAAAAATTAAAATAAAGTTCGAGTCAGATAATAATTTTGTAACTATCTCTTGATAAAGTTGAGAGTCGACTTTGCATCTAGAAAAATTCTCTTTAAGAAAGGATTCACGATATGTAATCCGGCCGGAAATAAAATTACATTGATTTGAGCTATTGGGCTTTAGTCCGGTAATAATGCAGTGTGGTTCAACATTCTTAAGATCAAAATGTTCAGCCATATCATCAAAGATAAATTTGGTTGTACCAGCGTGGGATAAGCCATCACGATGGCATAAAAACAAAGCCTTTTTTACATCTTCCATTAATTATGATCCTTTGCCATAAAGTAAAAATTGCTCATTTGGGTCTTGACTATTTATAGATTTAACCTCAGGAAAGTGAGTTAGGCCCTCTTCCATAACTGATGAATTCTTAAAAGTATTAAGACTGTCTGCGAGATTAAGTTTATTTGGCTGCCACTTCCAGTCAGTTGCCCGCGCCCAAACATTCGGACTTCTATGTTGGTCTATTAGATAATCAAACGCATTACTATCCAGGCCAAGCCAATCTAAAAATAAATGTTTATATTTTGGGCTTGAATTTAAGTACTTAGAAATTGAATTTATGGCTTCTTCGCGAGTAATATGGCCGAGCCTTATATCTCTGACGGCATGATCAACCACAACTCCATAACCATGCTTTATATATTTAATATGATCATGAAGGTCAGCATACATATAGCAGTCTGAATTGCTGAAAGTATCAAATGATCTTGCTTGGTTTCTTGATGCTTGTCCATAAATTCTCATTTTCATATGTTGGCTAAATGTATCCCAACGAACATAATTATTAAGATAGATACCTCTTACACCTGAGCTATCAAGCTTGCTATCAGATGGATATTTATATGGTGTAACATCCTCTTCTTTTAAAAAGTCAAAGTCTGAAATGAGATCTTCTGCTTCATATCCCATCAAATCATGCTCTTTTCGATACTTTCTGGTCATCTCAACTTGATCATGGTGACTAAACATTCCCACTTGATCTAAGCCTTGATGGGCACCCCAAATAATTAATGGCGTCTTGAATGATATAGCAGCTTCTACAGGAAAAACCGTTTGCCCTGCTATACAATGCCAATAAATACTTCCAAAACGTCTTAATGTTGCCCTGGTTATTTTTTTAACCACAGAGGGGTCAACCGTTTTAGTGACCAGGTCACAATCAAATTTACGTTTTATTAAAGCTAAATTATAAAATCCTTCCTTGGTGCTATATTGTTTGTTGTAAGTAACAAGCAATGGATGAAGTTTTAAGACATTAACCACATAATCAACAATAAAAAATGAGTCCCGCGATCCAGAGACTGGTACAATACAGTCAAATAGGCCTTTGCTTTTTGATTTGTAAGCATTAACTAATTTTTTTAAATCATTCTCTTTTTCAGTCCAATCAATAATATCCTTTTCATCATGAACTAAGCAGCCACTACAAATACCATCATCATCAAATGTAATATTCAGAGGATGATAACTACCATATAAACATCTTTTACAAACTTGCATAACGACCTTAAAAATTTAATAAGAAAGCCTAATTGGCACTGTCTCTGATAAATAGGCTTTAGTTTTATGAACGCTCAGCTCAGTAAAATGAAAGAAATTACCAGCAGCAGCAGCGCTTAAATCTGGGCATGCTGAAAATAAAGTAGCCATATTTTCAGCATCTGAACACCCTCCACAAAATATTAATGGTACTTGAAGAACTTTGTTTAGACTTCGGCAGGCTGAAATGTCATATCCCAACAAACTTCCATCTCTGTCAACGCTGTTTACGAATACTTCGCCGATACCTAATTTTTTTACTACATTATTAACATTAACCTCTGGTAGAAAACATCTTGTCTTATAATCAAACAACTTCCATTCCGATTCATCATACTTAATATCAAATGATCCAATTACTGCTTGAGAACCATATCGATGAACAATTTCTTTCACCATATCTTCGTTTTTATGAAGTCCTTGATTAAAAATTACCTTGTCAACTCCAGCTTGAAAAACGTTAAGAACATCTTCAATATTATTTAGACCTCCACCATATGACAATGGAATATTTATCATTGAAGCTATATTTTTAATAATCTCAGTATTAACTGAATAACTTCCATATGCAGCATCTAAGTCTATAATAATTATTTCATCCGCTCCCCAACGAATTAAAAAATCTACTGCAATTTTTGGGCAACCAATTGGCCTATAAATTTTAAAAGATATGCTCTGAACAACTATAGAGTTTTTGATAAATAAGACTGGGATAATTCTCTTTTTTAACAACTTAATTCCTCGCTTATGATATGTTTAAGCATATCTGAGCCAATTTGACCACTAAGCTCAGGATGAAATTGAATTCCAACTATATTTTCTTTTTTTATAATGGCTGGTATTTCCTCACCATAAAAGGTGTTGGATAAAACCAAGTCAGATTCACAAACTAATTTATAGCTATGATCAAAATATAAATCATAAACACCATCTGATACTTTCAGATTTTTAGGAATATTATCTATACTATTCCAGCCAACATGAGGAAGCCTCTGATCACTATTTACTTTGATCTTCTTAACATCAAAGGATATCAAACCCAGGCCACGACATTTATCTGATTCTTCTGATGTGTTGCCTAGCAGTTGCATGCCGATACATATGCCAACTAGCAACTTATCATTTTTTTCTAGAAAATTTTTGAAGAAAGATGTTGCATCCTGAGTTTCGTTTAGAATTTCCATGCAATATCCAAAAGAACCTACTCCCGGTAAAATAATGCAATCTACATGCTCTAAAGTTGAGAAATCTCTAGTTATGATAACGTTCTCAAAACCAATTCTATGAATTGCAGATTTCAGAGATCCAAGATTTCCTGCTGAGTAATCAAAAATTCCGATTTTTATGGATTTCATATTCACTCACCAACAACAAATTTTGGAACATAATTCCCATTAGCTTTTTTATCAAAAAGCTCCTTATTGTAGAATTTATCAATAATGCTCCAAAATTCTAATTCTGATATATCGATATAATTACAAAATTTTTCTACGATATCTTGTGAATAACTTCCGTCATATAAATTAACTAATTTTATTCCTTCATCTCTGGTCATTCTTCCTTCCCTAATCTCTAGGTTAACTAAATCAGTTGCTCGACCAAATCCAAATTTAAGATATCTTAAATACATATTTATATTAATGAAATTTTCATCAAGCATACTTGTCCCAAAAAAGTCTGCATCTTTTTCTGGATCAGCTTTTCGAACTGACAATCCTCTTAAAGCGGAAAAATTACCATTAGCAAGATTCGTAAAATCCTTCATAAAATAATCCATGTAAACTATCTTTAAGCCAGCGGCCTGCATTTCTGAATCAGATGGGTACTCATATAAACTAAATTTATGCCTAGGTATTCCAGATTCTTCAAGCCAACTAACTTCTCCACCCGAAAGAGTGTTACCGTATTTCAACCTTGTTGCATCCCATGGCTCTTCGCTCATTTCAGCCATATCACCAAGAGCGGTAGCTCCACTCTCGCCCCACCAGACAAGAGGTATGTTATAAGCAATTGCAACCCTAGGAACTATTCCATGCAAAGGAAATTCGGTTGATTTAGCCCAATTTCCATAATGCTCAAAGGCAAAACGCATAGCTTTTCGCCATGTATCAGCGCCTAAAGAAAAATTTATACAGTCAAAACCAAGGTCTACAAGATTAGTTAGATTTTGAACGCCCAACATCGAAAGTTGTTCAGAAGGATAATTCATTGATACAAGTAGAGGCTTTAGTCCAAAAACATCTCTAATATGTATAGCCTGTCTTGTGCTATCTTTGCCGCCGCTTACTCCTACAACACAATCGTAACCATTCGATCGATTGGCTCTCCCAAAAGCAATTAATCTCTCTAAATCCCTATTAACTTTCTCTTGGGGAGGAGAAGACTCTTTGAATGAGCAGGGAAAGCATAAGCCATTTTCTTGAAAGTCACTGCCTGGACGGGTTGATACGTTAAGACAATTACTACAATATTTAATAGTCATTTATTAAAATCTCCAAAACGAGTACCAACGATTGCAGAATCTATCGTTAAGCACGGTACATTATCGACTATTGGATATAGCAAACCGCATGAAGAGTTTGTAAAGACATTTTTAAACTTCTTTAGAGGTGCTTTGCTTAAAGGACAAATGTACTCTGGTTCATTATCTAATTTTGAATCAACTTCAATCACTAAAAGACCAGTAGGATTCAACTCATTTTGAGAAATACTAAACGGTTCGTCAATGCATATTTTTAGTCCTAATTGCTTAGCGGCACCAGCAAGATCCTTTACATAATTATGCTTTTCCATCCTAGATTTAGCAGTTTTACTCGCCCTGCCATAGTCAGGCTCAAGCAAAACTACATACTTTTTAGCAACTCTAGTTATTTCTCTCAATGCCTCTACCTCTCTTCCTCCATTTGGCTCTAATGCATGACTTGTAAAAACTATATCAATTGAACTGTCAGGCAGTGGAATGCTAAATAGATCAGCACAAAAAAAGTTTGCATCTATAGAGTATGAGGCGATATTATTTACGGCATATCTTACTCGAGACCAAGAAATGTCAAATCCAAAGGTCTTTATTTTTTTATTCTGACTGATAGCTTCAGTTAAAGGCAAGCAAATAGTTGCTTCACCAACCCCCACCTCAAGAAATGTCTTAAATTCACCTAATTGATTTATTATTTTTGAAGCAGCACCAACATACTTTGTGATATATGGTTGGTTTTGCTTAGCAAATTTTGTGTAAGTTCCTGCTTGCAGGTCATAGGATAAAAGAATATCTTCAGATGTAACTTGATTATCAGAATAATTTTTTTTGAGATAATCTATAATGTTAACTCCTTTTTCATAAAGTTCTTTAAGAAGGGGTAATTTTTTCTTGGCTGACATTTTACTGTTCACCGACCAAAGCCCAGCTAATTGCTTGACCTCTATTTATATTTTGTGATGCTGTTTTACCCAGAATCGAATCTAGATGTTTTGGAGCTAAGCCATAACCAGGCCTGATGGACTTTACATTTTCAAGTGTAATCAGCTCACCTTTTAATATAGGCTTCACCGCATACAAAGATCTTCGAAATTTTATATTTTCAATTTCACTTGCCTTTAATTTGTAATCAGGTGCTCCAATTGAGAGCCATGCATTTTTCAAACTACTGCATAGCTGAACTAACTCATCGGGCTCTATTGAAAAACTGTCATCGGGACCTCCACCATTTCTATCAAGAGTAAAATGTTTTTCAACAATAGATGCGCCTAATGCAACTGAAGAAATTGCTGCAACAGGTCCTAGAGTATGATCAGAAAGACCTGTAACAAGTCCGAAGCGATCTGCCATATCTTTTATAGTAGATAAATTACAATCTTCAAGCGGTGCAGGATAGCTACTGATGCAATGCAATACAGCAATTTCATTACAACCAGCCTCTTTTGCTGACTCAATCGCCTCAGAAATTTCATCCATTTTCGCCATTCCAGTAGAAATTATAATGGGCTTACCTGTAGACGCTACATAACGAATTAAAGGTAAATCAATAGCTTCGAATGATGCAATTTTGTATGCTGGAGCATTTAAGTCTTCCAGCAGATCTACAGCGGTCGTATCAAATGGAGAGCTAAAAATAGTAATACCTTTTGCGCTAGCATGCTCAAAAAGAGGCTTATGCCAATCCCATGGTGTATGAGCTTCTTCATAAAGATCATAGAGTGTTCTGCCATCCCAAAGCCCACCTTCGATTTTAAACTCCTCTGAATCTGAATCCAAAGTTATGGTATCTGGCTTATATGTCTGTAACTTAATTGCATCAGCTCCAGCATTTGCTGCTTCATCAATTATTTTTAATGCTCTTTCATATGAACCACTATGATTTGCAGATAACTCTGCAATAACGTAAGGCGGATGACTTGAAGAAATTGTACGCCCTGCAATTTCAATTTTAACTTTATCCATTTTCTTAATTCCTCATAAAATATTTAATTCAGTCTTTTAAAGCCATCATGGCAAACAGGCCCTGTAAGCAAATCATCTACAGACTGACCCATTTCACACTCTTTAATTAATTCAAATACAGGTTCTAAGTTAGAGAAATAATCATTGATCACTGATTCTGTATGCTCGATAGAGGCATATATTGAAGTACCTGCCAAGAATCCTTTTTTTAACATCTCTTGAGTAATTAATGTTTTATATTTCAATGAATTTTCAAGATTAAAGCTGAATCCTGCTAGCGCAGGAAGACCCATGTGAACTATAGGTAACTCATACTTTTCAGCAAGTTTCTGCCAACCTCTCCGAATTTTAAGGCCAGCTTGAGTTATTGTTTCCCATGATCTATCTCGTTCCATTATCTCAAGGCACTTCAGAGCTGCAACAGAACCAATCCGTTCTGTCCAAAAAGTACTACTAATAAAACTTGTCTGCGCTGCTTCCATTACTTCTCTTCTTCCTATAACTGCTGTTACTGCATAGCCATTTCCTAAGGCCTTACCGAACATTGCCATATCTGGCTCAACACCATATTTTTTATGTAATCCTCCATATGATTCTCGAAAACCCGATGTACATTCATCAAAAATTAAAACAATTCCATTTCTAGTTGCAAGCTTCCTTACCTCATGGAGAAAATTATTTTCAGGCTCTGAATTGCGAACCACCTCCATCTTGATCACTCCTATTTCATGATTATCGACAAGATCTTTTAGTCCTTGGAAATCATTATAGTTAAAGGGAAATGCTGTGCCTCGCAAACTGGATGGTACGCCATTAGGATCTAGACCTGGAAGTAAGTGACCAGATAAGCCGTCACTGTCACCTAAATTTGCTGAAATATACCAATCATGCCATCCATGATAACCACATACTGCAACATTCTCCCTACCAGTAGCAGCTCGTGCGATTCTAATCGCGATAGCATTTGCCTCACCGCCTGAGCGAGCAAAACGAACCATGTCAGCCCATGGATGGATATCAATTAATTTTTCAGCAAGAGAAACTTCTTCTGGAGCATTTAAAGTTGACATGTTCCCAGACTTGATGCCCTCCATTACTGCAGCATCAACTTCGGGATGGCCGTACCCCAAAATATTTGTACCAATGCCCATTACACTCATGTCTGTGTAAGCTTGACCATCAAGATCCCAAACTCTACAACCTTTTGCTTTACTAAAATATGCAGGCCACTGATCAGGCAAAAACATTTCTGCCCGTTTTGATAGCAACATATTACCACCTGGAATTATTTTCTTGGCGAACTTCCAAAGTTTCTGACCCCGGCCTAATGTCATTCCTTCATTTCTGGTTATTGATTTATTAATAATAAAAGACTCAGGTTGAGCTTTTTGTAATTGCAAAACATCCTTCCAATTAAAGTGTATGTTTGGTGAAAACCATTCGAAAATATTTCGTATCACGTCTAAATCACTTAACTCATCCACAGTCCAACGAAGATCTGAAAGGTCTTCTGAATTTGTAAATGATCCAGTTTTAAACTCGCCAGAATCTCTTAAATATGGAGTAACATGCTCTTTATCATAAAGAGTTGTTGACTTTGATTGACAAAGTTTTAACGCCTTATATGAGAAAACCTCTACATCTAATCCATCTGGAAATGTTGGATCAATAGTGTTTGAATAATAGTCAGTCTCAGATGAAAGGAAACCTCTGATAATATCATCCACTAAAGCGGGGTCTACTAGGGGGCAATCACCTGTAATTCTGACTATTACATCTGCATCAACCACCTCAGCAGCCTCAATATATCTTTCCAGCACATTATCTTCACTACCTTGAATACATTGATATCCAAGTGATTTTACATGTTCTACAAAATGATTATTACTCTCATCGCATGAAGTGGCTACTACAACTTTATCGATCAATATAGAGCGTGAGAGACGTCTCATTAATAAGTCAATTAATGTATGTCCGGATATTAGCTTCATAACCTTACCAGGTAAGCGACTGGATTTCATTCTAGCTTGGACAATAGCAACTACTCTCATAAATTCTCCCAATTTGAAGGGTTAAGTAAATCATTATCAATATTTGATAGTCCCTCAGGAAATTCAAAAAACTCATCTTGAACAGGAGAATCAAGAATTTCTTTCAAGTCTTTGCTTGAGCTTATTCCAACCACAACTTTCTCAATCTCCTGGCTGGATAGGACATATCTGAGACAGGCATCTAATGGACGTTGCTTTGTTTCAATAAGCCAATTATCCCAGCAGTTCCAGACACTGTTCCAACGATTAAATTTAGCCGGGCGCATTTCTTTAGTCATAAGAAGAAGTCCTTGCAAAAATATAGAGCGAACATGAACATTAGTTCCTTGCTCATATAGTCGCTCTAACCAACCTGTTTCCACCAATCTCCGATCAAAAATACTAAAAGGTGCTTGTATCAAATCATATTTAAATTTTTTACAATAAACCTCTAATTCATCTGCAGTATAAATAGAAATACCGATTCGATTAACAAGGCCAGCTTCCTTGAGACTATTAAGAGCATTATATAATTTAGTGCCAGAAGAGCCTAATAGTTGATTTGGCTTATGAAGCAATACTGCGTCCAATGATGAGACATTAAGTCTGCAAAGTGACTCTTCAATTCTCGAATGCATCCAACTCTTTAGATTATTACAATTTAGTGGAGCCTCTGGTAATTTTGTTATAATGGACATTCCATCTAGAGATTGACATCCAAGTATTTCCTCGCAATTACCGTAGGAAATTGCAGTATCTAAAGTATCAATTCCACTTTCTCTTGCTAGGCAGATTATGTTTTCAACTTCTCTTGAATCGACTTGCCCAGTTTCGTTGCTAACACCATAGGGCATTCCAAATTGAACAGTACCAATGGCAAGCTTACTATTCATGCTAATTCTTTTTAATGACGGACTTTTGAGAAGTTACGAACAAATTTCTTCAATTTTTTTAACAATATAGTTTTGCTGTTCATCGCTCATGCCATGATATATAGGTAAACTTATAGCTTCCTCATAATATTTTTCAGCTTCTGGAAAATCATTACTTTTAAAACCCATTTTCTGAAAATATGGCTGAGTATGAACGGGGATATAGTGAAGGTTTACTCCAATATCTTGTCTACGTAGAAATTCAAAAACTTGCTTTTTTGTGTGCTGAAGTTTTTTTAACTGCAATCGAATTACATAAAGATGAAAGCTCGACCTACTGTCAGAATTTTGACAAGGTAGACTCACAGAAAGATTTTTAAGCAAATGATCATATCTCTCTGCAATGCCCTGTCTTCGAACAATAAAATCATCTAAGCGCTTCATTTGCGAAATACCTAGCGCTGCTTGTAAATCAGTCATACGATAATTAAAGCCAATATCTATTTGTTGATAGTACCATGGGCCGTCTGACTCTTTTGTCATCAAATGCTCATCACGAGTAACACCGTGGCTCCTACAAAGATTCATCTTTTCAGCAAGTTTACTGTCATTAGTCAAAGCCATGCCTCCCTCTGCAGTTGTAATAATCTTAACCGGATGAAAACTAAAAACAGTTATATCACTATAACGACAATTACCGATACTTTCTCCAAGATATTTTGCACCAATTGCATGTGAAGCGTCCTCAATAATTTTGAAACCGTATCTCTCAGATAACGCATGAATTTTGTGCATGTCACATGGCTGACCACACATATGAACAGCTACTAATACTTTTGGGAGATTACCCTCTCGTTCAGCTACCGATAATTTGGCCTCTAGTGCTTTAGGGCATAAGTTGTATGTTTTAGGATCAATATCCACAAAATCAATTTTTGCACCACAATATAAACCACAATTCGCTGAGGCAACAAACGTAATCGGGGAAGTCCAAAGCCAATCGCCTTGTCTTAAACCAAGTGCAACACAAGCTATATGCAAAGCACTTGTAGCACTGTTGACAGCAAGACAATGTTTTACATTGACCTTTGTCGCAACAGTTTTTTCAAATAAAGGTACTTTTGGACCTTGAGTCAAAAAATCAGAATTTAGAACTTCGATTACAGCATCAATATCTTCTTGAATTATATCTTGTCGGCCGTAAGGAATCATCAAATCTTCCCAATCTTATTTTGATTAACATTAAGCCACTTTTGTAGATCGGAATTACTCATCCATTCTTCATTATTGTCACTAGAGTAAATAAATCCTTCTGAAACTTTTTTACCATCTTTAATTCGATTTAAATCTGTATCCCAGTTATTTATCTGAGGTAGAATTTTATAATGCTCTTTATATTCATAAGTAAAATAAGAATCTTCGGATCCAATCATCTGCTCGTGTAATTTTTCGCCTGGACGAATACCAATTTCTTTAAGAGTTGCATCAGGAGCTACGACCTTAGCTAAATCAACGATGTTCATCGATGGTATCTTCTTGACATAAATTTCACCACCGACCATATCATCAAAAGCATGCCAAACTAAATTGACTCCTTGTTCTAAAGTAATCATGAATCGTGTCATGCGTTTATCAGTAATTGGTAGTTCGCCAGTTTCCTTTAATGACATAAAAAATGGAATTACAGACCCCCTCGAAGCCATAACATTTCCATAGCGAACAACAGAGAAGCGCGTCCCGCCCTCTCCAGAGTAATGATTACCTGCAACAAATAACTTATCTGATGCTAGCTTAGTGGCACCATAGAGATTAATTGGGCTACTTGCTTTATCTGTAGAAAGAGCAACAACCCCTTTAACTTTTTTATCAATACATGCATCGATAAGATTCATTGCTCCATTTATATTTGTCTTTACGCACTCGAAAGGATTATATTCAGCTGTAGGAACTATTTTGGTTGCAGCAGCATGAACAACATAATCAACACCATCTAATGCTCGATATAATCTCTCTCGATCACGAACATCACCAATAAAAAAACGAACACGTGGGTCGTTGGCATATTCTTTAGCCATATCCCATTGTTTCATTTCATCTCGAGAGAAAATAATAAGCTTTTTTGGTTTATATTTTTCTAATGTCATTGGTACAAAATAATGCCCAAAAGATCCTGTTCCTCCAGTAATTAAAATCACAGAGTTTTTCAAAACCTGATTTTTCATAGCTTTCTTTCCCCAGCTCTCGTGAGCTCTTTAAATTTTTTGTTGGTCTCAACCAACTCTTGATAACTTCCAGACGCAGTAATTACTCCATTTTCAAGTAAATAAATTTTGTCACAACTCATAATTGTACTCATTCTGTGAGCAACTATTACAACAGTTATATCTTTGGCAATATTTTTTATTGATTCACTAATCTGTCTTTCTGTAATAGTATCTAAGGCGCTAGTAGCTTCATCCATTACCAATAAATCTGGATTTGTGTAAAGTGCTCGGGCTATTCCGACACGCTGCTTCTGTCCTCCTGATAGCTTACCACCTCTTTCTCCAAGTATCGTTTCGTATTTTTCTGGCAAGCTCATAACAAATTCATCCAAACACGCTAATTTAGTTGCTCTTAATACTGCATCATCATTAATATTTTCAGGTGAAACACCAAATGCAATGTTACTCCTAAGGGTCTCATCAGCAATAAATATATCCTGAGGAACATAAGCAACGCTATTTCTCCAACGCTTCAAAGAGTTATCTTCTCTTCGCAAACCATTAATTAAAACTTCTCCATCAGTAGGATCAAAAAGTCCTAACAATAAATCTACTAATGTAGTTTTCCCTGAACCAGTCAAACCAACCAATCCAACCACATCTCCACGCTCTATTTTTAGATCCAAGGATCTTAAGGCGAATACATCTGAACCCGGATACTTGAAAGAAATATTTTGAAACGCAATGCTTGAAATAGAATATGAACTACCATAATTAGAATCTTCTTCATATGCAACTTCTCGTTGAGGCAAAGTGGTAAGATCTTGATAAAGACTATTTAACGGAGCATCAACCAAACGAAGCTGTGTTACAGAAGTATATATTTGCTGAAGTGCGGGCATAAGTCGATACCCTGCAAACGCATATAAAGCAATTATAGGTATAGCCGAGCTGCTTGTACCTCCAACCCACAAAGATGCTAATATTAATCCACCAAATATTAGTGCCTCAAGGGCAAAGCGAGGAAGTTGGCTTATCGCTAAGCCATTAGCTAGATGATTAGCATATTTCTTAGCTGGAGCTGAAAAACGCTCTATATAATTAAACTCAAATCCCTTTAATTTGATTTCCTTTAAAGCACCTGCTGACTCACTTAAAGACATAAAACGCTTATTATTAGCTTGTGCTCGGCCCATACCCTCTCTAACTACTAACTTATTAGTGGCATAAAATAACAATCCATATATTACAGAAAATGTTAAACCAGAAATTATAGCTATCTTCCAATCCACGAAAATCAACATTGTAATAAGTACAAGAACCACAATTCCTTGGGAGATTATAGTCAGTAAAGGAGCCAAACCACTCGTAACTACGACCGCAACCTCAGACAAAATTATCTTATTTATTTCAGCACTATGACGAGAAACAAAATACGAATAATTTTGCTCTAGATACCTTCTATACAATTTCTTACCAATTGAGTACTCTCTTAATCGAGTAAATTTTAACGTTAAATAGGTTCCAATTCCTTTCAATAACAAAGATCCGATCAATAAACAAAATAAGGCGGAACCCAGAAAAACTAAGAAATCTCTCTCGCTAGAAAAAGCAAAGTATGCATATGCCTGACTTAAAAAAGGATTTGTTGATATTACTTCAGGATCAGACATTACCGCCATAAATGGCATTATTGAAGCAACTCCCGCCGCATCTACAACTGCTATTATTACTGATAGTAACATTAGATAAAATGCCTGCTTGCGCTCACGCTCGCTGAGAAGATAGAGCAACTTATTTATTCTTTCCAAAATTTACCTTAATTTGAGTTTTTTATTTCTTTAAAATGCATAAGCATAAAATAGTGTGATCGAATATTTGAACTATGGTAGCTGATATTTCTTTTGCTAATCATTTAAAAGTATGGAAAATAAGAATATTAAACCTAAAGCCTTATCATTTTAACGAGGAAATATTATAGAGATCCGTCAAATATTTTTAATTTCGATTTAATATCATAAAGCACCCTATTTTTCTCTATTTGAAGATTTAAATCGGAAAACTGATCGTGGGAAACCGCAAAAATAATTCCCGAGTATTCTGAAAAATCTAATTCATTAAGTGGGATAGTATCTAAATTAAAATGTTCCTTTACTTCATCTTTATGAGCCCATGGATCGCACACAGAAATTTTTGCTCCATATGTTTTAAGCTCATCAATCACATCAATCACCCTTGAATTTCTTATATCAGAGCAGTTTTCTTTGAAGGTGATACCCAAAATAAGTATTTTACTATCTAGAATGGGTAACGACTTTAAAGCCATCAACTTTACAAATTGCTGAGCTATGTGTGATCCCATACCATCATTAATTCTCCTACCTGAAAGAATTATTTGTGGGTAATATCCCAACTGTTGTGCTTTGTGAGCAAGATAGTAAGGATCAACCCCAATACAATGTCCTCCAACAAGCCCAGGCTTGAATGGAAGAAAATTCCACTTTGTCTCTGCGGCGGCTAAAACATCTTTGGTATTGACTCCCATTTTATCAAACATCACAGCAAGCTCATTTACGAAAGCTATATTTATATCACGCTGAGCATTTTCAATGACCTTTGCAGCTTCAGCCACTTTAATTGACGGAGCCAAATGAGTACCTGCATCTATAATTTGAGAATAGAGATCGTCAACTATATGTCCTATTTCGGATGTGGATCCAGATGTAACTTTTTTAATTTTTTTAATAGTATGTTCTTTGTCCCCGGGATTTATTCGTTCTGGTGAATAGCCACAATAGAAATCTTGATTGAAATTTAAACCAGATGTTTTCTCTAGCTCAGGAACGCATTTTTCTTCAGTTGCGCCAGGATAAACTGTAGACTCATATATGACAATATCACCTTTCGAAAGAACACTTCCAATGGTTCTGCTAGCTCCAAGCAAGGCGCTTAAATCTGGCTGCTTGCTACTATCAACTGGAGTAGGAACTGTAATGATGTATACATTGCAATCTTTCAAAAGTTCCTTATCAGAAGAAATATTTCCGCCATGATCAAAAAATTCTTTTAATTGCGTATCGCCTAATTCTTGAGTTCTATCATATCCAGATTTTAACTCAGCAACTCGAGTCTCATTAATGTCGAATCCGACTACCGTGAACTTTTCTGAAAAGGCATGAGCCAATGGGAGCCCAACATAGCCTAGCCCAATAACTCCAATTTTATAAATTAGTTTTGTTTCCATTTAATTTTTACCAATCATGATTAACGTTAATTGATTTCAGTTATTGTAAAAGTCTAAATACCAATCAACGAATTTACTTATTCCGTATTCTATCGAGGTGGAGGGCTTATAATCCATATCACGAACAAGATCCTCCACACAGGCATAAGTCTGTGGAACATCACCTGGCTGTATTTCCATCATATTTTTTTTAATCTTAGTGCCTATTTTCTTCTCAATTGCTTGAATAAAGTCCATCAATTTTACTGGGTTATTATTTCCGATATTGTAAATCTTATATGGTGCAGATGAACTGGAGACATCTCCTGACCAAAGTTTGTCGCTACTAGCTGGTTTGTCAATAACTCGGACGATTCCATTAACAATATCATCAATATAAGTAAAATCTCTGACCATATCACCATTATTAAAGACGTCTATAGTTTCACCTTTTACTGCGGCTCTAACAAATTTAAACAATGCCATGTCTGGGCGACCCCATGGACCATATACTGTAAAGAACCTTAATCCAGTTGTTCTTATGCCATACAAATGGGAGTATGTATGAGCCATTAATTCATTTGATTTTTTAGAGGCTGCATACAGTGAGATCGGATGATCTACATTATGATCAGTGCTGAATGGTAGATCTTCATTAAGCCCATAAACTGATGATGAAGACGCATAACTTAAGTTTTTAACATTATTGTGTCTGCAAGCCTCCAATATATTAATAAATCCTACGATATTTGAATTAATATAAGCCTCTGGATTTGTCAAAGAGTATCGAACACCTGCCTGAGCCGCAAGATTGCATATAGCGTCAAAGTTTTGTTCTTTAAATAATTGATTTAATTGATCTTTGTCTTCTAAATTTAACTTTACGAACCCAAAGTTTGCATTAACATTAGAAACTACAACTTTGCCATAATCGATTGATGAAATATCAATACCGGCTTTACTTAAACGTCCATACTTTACTCGAACATCATAATAATCATTAATACAATCTAGGCCTAAAACCTCATCACCTCTTGCAACAAGATGATGCGCTAGATGACTGCCAATAAATCCTGCGGCACCTGTTACTAGTACTTTCATTTAGTCAATCCCAAAAAGATCTCTTGTAAAAACCTTATCAGCAACATCTTCTAATTCTTTGCTATTACGATTTGAAATAATAAGGTCTGAAATATCTTTGAAGCTCTCCAAAGAGTCTATAATTTTGGAGTTATAAAAATCTTTTTCCTTAAAACTAGTCTCATATATAACTACCTCTATACCTTTAGCTTTCAACCTTTTTATAATACCTTTAATTGCGCTATCCCTAAAATTATCAGAGCCCATTTTCATTGCAAGTCCATGAACTCCTACAACTTTAGGATTTAAATTAATGATTGTGTTCGCAATAAAATCTTTACGGATGTCATTTGATGTAACGATTGCTTGTACAAGTGATTGTGGTACTTTGTTAAAACTGGCCAGTAATTGTTTTGAATCTTTAGGAAGACAATAACCTCCATAACCAAATGATGGATTGTTATATCCCTCACCTATTCTATCGTCTAAACATACCCCATCGATAATACTCTCTACGTCTAAATCGTTATTCATTGCATAAGAGTCAAGCTCATTAAAAAATGATACACGCATTGCTAGATATGTATTTGCAAACAACTTCACAGCCTCTGCCTCAGATGATTGAATAAATAAAGTTTCAATATGCTTTTTCTTGGCGCCCTGCGCTAATAAGTTAGCAAATTCTTTACCAGCATCTTGCTTGCAGCCCACTATAATTCTTGATGGGTATAGGTTATCCTTCAGTGCTTTACCCTCTCGCAAAAACTCAGGCGAAAAGATGATACGCTCTGTATTATGCTTTTCTTGAAGATACTTTGTGTGACCAATAGGCAAGGTGGATTTGACGACAACCAATGCACTCGAATTTAACTCTATAGCATCACTAACAACCGAATCTACTGAACTAGTATCAAAGCGATTATTAAGAGGATCATAATTTGTAGGTGTTGCTACCACTATAAAATTAGCATCTTCGTAAGCTAACTTATTATCAAGCGTAGCTGTGAGACTGAGTTTTTTACTAGCCAAAAAATCTTCAATTTCTGTATCTGCAACAGTTGATAGCTTTTGGTTTACTCTATCTACTCGAGTAGGGTCTACATCAAGAACAACCACATCATTGTTTTGTGCAAATAGAACAGCAAGTGACATTCCCACATAGCCAGAACCCACAAGAGTAATTTTTTTTGTATTAGTCAAATTAAGACCTTTAATTTGATATTAATCAAATGGTTTATTTTATAGATTTGTCTTAAAATTATGTATTTATTCTTTAACTTCAAGAACCAAGAAATTCAAATTAAAATGCGATAAGAATATTTGTTATGTTTAGTTCTATTTTTTTAAAGTTAAAATATATAGCTCATGAAGCCTCTTTATTAAAAACATAATGCCTCATAAGAACTGTTAAAACACTAAGCATACCACCGAGCAATGCAAATATTATACAAATAACTGATCTTCGGGGCTCTGATTTTTTTTCCATTACAGCAGCTGGATCAATGTACTCAAAAACGTAATATTTATTAGCTTCGATAAGGGTTAACTTTTTTATTTCTTCTTTCTGAAGTTGGGCTAATACTTGTTTGACTTCAGACAAACCTGTCATTGAAATTTGTTGATTAAGATAATTAACAGCCTTTTCTGACTCTGATTTATCTTTTTGTCTATAAAAAGCATTTACTTCATTAATAATCAAGTCAACCCATTGCTTCGCGATATAAGGCGATTGATGTTTAACTGATAGTGAGATGAATCCTGTTACTTTATCTTCATTTAAAGTTATGTGTTTTTTAAATGTTTCGAAGCTGTCTTGAACACTCGGCATTTGTTCAACCCACGTATTGCTATCAATTTTATAGATACTTTCATCATAATTCAGTTCATTTGTATTAGAGCTCCAAGATTTAACTGCCTTGAGGTCAGGCAGGTAGATATTTTTTACTATGTTAGTATCAAAAAAACTTAAAGATGTAATTTTTTTTAGTGCTTTTGCAGAATTACCTTCATCAGGACCTGAAGAAAGATTAATTCCAGCCATTCCTGCAAGCCCAGCATATCCTCCAAGAGCTCCTGAGATATTGCTTGATGGATTTACAGGAACCAATAAAGCTTTGGAAGTATAAATATTAGGTAAGGATAGACTATAGATAACTCCGAGAATTGATACAAAAGCAGTAACTGAAACAATAATCCATTTTCCTTGAAAAATAACATGAAAAAGTTCTTGAAGATTTATTTCATCTTCAAAATCTTTAAAGTTTGTATTAGGTTGTCTATCTTGCATAAAACAATTATTTCTTAATGTATGAATTAAGTTTATCGTATTCTTGTTTCTTTTTGATAATAAATTTCTTTGTTATTACAGTTTTTTGTTTGATTCCTTTTGGCGTTAAAATGTATGCATAACTAATTTTATTAGATGATTTCTTAAAGTTATGTATTTTGATAAATCCAATATCTACTAATCCCTTGAGAATATAATTTACTTTTCCCAAACTTAATCCAGTATTTTTAGATATTTTTCTTTGAGATGCTTCCCCATCCTCCTCAATGTGATGCATAAGATCTATATGATCCTCCGTAATGGTACGAAATTTTTTCATGTGATATTTGATTATCAGTAACTATTTAAATAATGATTGAAGCCTATAGCTACCGCACGGATTTATTATTAAATTTATTATTTAATATGCACCGTTTAACTGTTGAACGCATTATATTCTTATGTGTTTTTTTAAGCAATAGTTCTCAGAAAATGAGATCTTTTTCAGATATAGATGTTCTGCGTTTAGAACCAAGAAAATAAAGAAATACATCAACTCTTTTTTTAGAAGGGAGTGAGCATATTTTTACAACCATACCTTTGAAAGAGCCTTTTGATACAAGAGCCTCTTGTCCAACTCTAATTTTAGAAATTACAGGTTTTGATTTTGATGATTTTTCTATACTCCTTATCTTGTTAATTTCATCATTTGTTAGGTATGAAACATGTTCACCAAATTTTATGATGTTTGATATGCCCCTTGTATATTTAAGTGCAGAGTAATTTTCGATACTGATATTAACAAAAATATAACCTGGAAAAAGAACTTGCTCTTTAATACTCGAATTAGTATTTTTAATTGTTATTTTTGGTAAATAAAAGTTAAATTTTTGATTTATTAAATTTCTTTCTAACCTTTTTACTTCATTTGTTTTATAAGTTGCAACAAGCCAATTTTTTTCCATGATTGTGTGGTACCCGAGGCCGGACTTGAACCGGCACGATATTTCTATCGAGGGATTTTAAGTCCCTTGTGTCTACCAATTCCACCACTCGGGCATATCTGAAATAACTCCTCTTAATTGGTATAAAATTTAATATTTTGCACTATTCTTCTAATTATACTTTGCTCTGATATGTGAATCACCTATTCCTTTGTCTTCCGACAAAATATTTATAAAATCGAATCGATGTTTTATCGAGTCTAAATTATCAAAACCAATAATTCCAGCTTTAATAAAATTTGGAGGCTGAAGCCGGAATCGAACCGGCGTAAACGGCTTTGCAGGCCGCTGCATAACCACTCTGCCATCCAGCCTAATAATTGGTGAGTGTATTTC
>MDTD01097174.1_pt1 | contig 36149 bp, 24 predicted proteins | sample 811221 | NCBI WGS metagenome assembly MDTD01 (sample SAMN05326646, study PRJNA326480) | marine metagenome | isolation source: seawater | place: Pacific Ocean: South West | collected 2011
GAAGGTGAAGCTGCCGCTGAAGGTGAAGCTGCCGCTGAAGGTGAAGCCGCCGCTGAAGGTGAAGCCGCCGCTGAAGGTGAAGCCGCCGCTGAAGGTGAACAGAAAAAAGACGAAAATGAAGGACCACCCGAGCCCATCCTTGAGTTTCATAAAGGTGAGCTGACGCGATTGGGCAGCGTACAACTGGTCAACCAATGGCAGGCTTTTGGTATTGGCTTGGGTTACGCGAATATCGACGACGTAATTTACGCCGAATTGATCCCGAATCTCTCTTTGAATATCGGGAAATTTGCAATGGGTTTGGGGGCGCCGATTCGTGTCGAGGTTTTGGATACACGAGGCTTCGACGTTTGGGATTTTGATTCCTACGGCAATATGGCCAACAACGCAGGGACCGTTCGTGTAGAGGATTGGGACCAATTAGAGGATTTCTTGCGTCCCTTGCGCAACCTCAGCTGGGGCCGAAAGGAAGACAACTTTTATCTCGACCTCAATCGCGTCAACAGCAAGACCATCGGCCACGGCCAATTGATGCGTCGCTATTCCCCCAATGTAGACATCGATGAGGATAACCTCTTTGCTGCCTTTGACGCTTATGGCAGCGCTGGTGGTTTTGAATTCGTTGGTGGTCCATGGCCAAGTCCTGATGTGCTTGGTGCTTTATTCTTCTTAAAACCAATGGGCATGTTCTCTGATAACCTGATGGCGAAGACTTTAAGCGTCGGCGCCTCGTACGTGACCGATTTGAACGCGCCGACCGAAATCGTTAAAGCAGACAATGGCTTTCTGTATGCCGACGGCTCAGGGAACCTTTTATACACGCCTGGCTATGCTGCCTCAGGTTTCGGTGTCGATGCGGAAGTGAAAGTATTAAAAACGAATAACACCGATATCAAAATTTACGGTGATTATTCTCAACTGGTGTTACCTCTGTCCGATGGTAGCGGAACTTTCGGTGATGGTGGGGCAACGTTGGGTGCATTGTTTCGTTTGAACTTTGGCTCCAAGCCCGTTCGTTCCTTGGACGAAGAAACTGATGATGTGCGTATGGGTAAGGCGGCCCGAGAAATGAAGTCAGTTCATGCCATGCGCATCCGCGCCGAAGGGCGTACCTTTGGTGCGCAATACTTGCCGAGTTACTTCAATAGTATTTACGAAGTGCAAAAGTTTCAGTTCGCATCCAACGGGATTAACAGTGCCAGTCAGCCCACCAAACTCGCTTACCTTGAAAGCCAAGCCGGAACAGGTATGCGCTTAGGGCATTATCTCGAGTTGAGTTACTCCCTCATCGATGCCATTGGCCTCACGGTAACCTATGAGGACGCGGTTAAAATGGAAGGATTCGAAGGCGATGTTGGCGCTCGTAACCTCGCGTTTCACATGGAGACGGGTGGGATGAAATGGCTCCAGCTCTTCGGTACCTATTACCTCCGAAACTTTGAAGACTTCTCGCAAGCCTTCTCCTTTTCTAGAGATAATGAAATTCTTTACGTGGGTGGCCGTATCGCCATTCTGCCGATTTTATTCTTCAATGTTGCTGCGCAAAGGGCATTTCGCGTTTCGACCACCGCCGCCGATGGCGTAACCCCACTGGAGACGGCTGAATATGAGGGAGCCAACTACTACATGAATCCCATTGGTTTCGCCAACACCTGGCAAACTTCCATGGGTATCGAATTAGGTTTCCAATTCTAAGTCTTAAGCGAGGTACAACTTTAGCTTTATGGCCCGGTCTGTTACATCAGATCGGGCTTTTTAATTTGAAAGGATCCCCTCATGAAATATGGTCGCGCAGTCAAAATTAGTGGAACAGGAATGTACGTGCCACCTCGTGTGGTGACCAATGATGAATTGGCGAAATTAATGGACACCAGTGACGAGTGGATCCAGCAACGCAGTGGAATTAAAGAACGGCGCTACGTTGATGACGACACCAGCCCTACAGATTTGGCTGAAAAAGCGTGCCTTGCTGCCATGGAAAAAGCAGGAGTCACCGGCGCCGATATTGATTTGTTGGTGGTGGCCACTTTATCCCCAGAGCACTTTTTCCCAGGCAATTCCGCTTTTTTGCAAGAGCGACTGGGCATGGGGACCGCACCAGCCATGGATGTGCGCTGTCAATGTACGGGCTTTTTGTACGCACTCAATGTTGGGGAGTTATTCGTATCTAGCGGTCAGTACGAAAGAGTTTTGGTGGTGGGCGTTGAGATTCACTCTCGAGGTGTGGAGTTTGCCACCCGTGGTAGAGATGTTGCCGTGCTGTTTGGCGATGGTGCGGGGGCCGTATTGCTCGAACCTGCCACAGAAGAAAATCAGGGATTCCTTTCGATGCGTCTTCACGCCCAAGGAAAACATGCGGACAAACTGTGGGTAGATGCGCCTGGAATGGCGCATGCGCCCACCATGATCACCAACGACATGCTTGAAGAGGGCATGCAATTCCCAAAAATGGACGGGCGCTTCGTTTTCAAAAATGCCGTTACTCGGATGCCCGAAGTGATTCGTGAGGGTTTGGCTGAAAGCAACGTCTCCATTGATGACGTGGATTTCTTTTTGTTTCATCAGGCCAATATGCGTATCAATGAATTTGTGGGTTCACAGCTCAAGGTCCCACCTGAAAAAACCTATAACAACATTCAAAAATACGGGAACTGTTCCGCTGCATCCATTCCCATTTGTTTGGCCGAGTGCGTGGATAGCGGCAAAATCAAACGCGGTGACTTGGTGGCCATGACCGGCTTTGGTTCAGGTTTTACCTGGGGAACAGCACTGGTTCGCTTTTAAGTGTTGAGCGGCTTATTCGAGGAGCCGCATCACATCAAAAACAGTCAGAACTGCCATCAATCCCAGCAGGAAAACCAAGCCGATCACATTGATCCAGATTTGGAAGGTGGGGTTTATTTCCCGTCCTAATAGCCGCTCGACGGTCAAGAACAGCATGCGAGAGCCGTCAAGAGCGGGAATGGGCACCAAGTTAAACAAACCGAGCACCACCGACAAAGAGCCGAGCATCCACAGAAGGTTGCGATAACCTTTTTCAGCGGCCACTGTGAGCTGCCGTGTCACCTCCACGATGCCGCCTACTTGGATGTCTTTGCCTTTACCAAATATTTTACTGCCCAAAGCTTCGAGGGTGCCGATACTCTGCTTCCAAGGCTGGTAAAACGCTTCTTGAACTGCGCCGGTAAAGGAAAATCCCAAGGGGGTGTATCGAATCCCAAGTCGCATGTTGCCAGCCTCATCAGACTTAGGGAGGACGCTGAGGTTGACGATCTCCGGTTTTTCCTGGCCATCTATGGGGCGTGCCACACGCAGGGGGAGCGGCGTGGTTTTTGCGGTGCTGATGGCAGCTAAAAATGCTTCGGTGCTGGTGAGACCGCCATTATTCATCCCAATGATGACGTCTTCGCTTTGGAGACCTGCTTCGGCTGCGGCAGATTCGGGTAGCACGTCCGAGATCTTGAGCATGAGCGAATTGCCCGTAGAGAAAATCCAAAACACTGAGAAAAACAAAACCACGGCCAAGGCGTAGTTGAAAAAAGGTCCGGCAAATACAACTGCCATTTTCGCCCAGTAGGGACGGTTAATGAAAGATCGTGGGTCTTCCCGTGCTCCTTCTTCGAGAGGGCTCATACCGAAGATGTGGACGAAACCGCCAAGGGGAAGCAACGCAATGCGGTACTCAATGTTATTAATGGTTTTGTGCCAAAGCGCGGGTCCAAAGCCGATGGAGTAGCGCAGTACCCGCATGCCTGTCTTGCGGGCCACCCAATAATGCCCCAATTCGTGAAAGGCGATGAGGAATCCGACCCCTAGGATGGCCAATAATATTTGAAATGCACTCCAGCCACTAAACACAACGCGCTCCCTTATTCATGATCATGAACGGGGTGTACTACGAGCAACCAATTAAATGAACCCTTATCCTCGAGAAAGGCTGTGCTTTGCAAAAGATATCCCGTGGGCTACAACAGGACCCATGACCGAACTTTTTCCCAGTTATATTCATGGCTTGTGCCTCATATTAGGGGGGTTTTCATGGCATCGATTGTATCTGCTGTGCCTGGGGCGTCATCTGTCACAACAAGCCACACCGGTTTGGGAGGGCGAGCTTCCCCCCATTTTGGTCCAAGTACCTTTGTACAATGAACCCTCTTGCTGCGAGCGGGTGGTTCGGGCGGTTGGCGCCTTGGACTACCCCAGCCATCTCTTGAGTATTCAAATCTTAGATGATTCCACGGATGAGACCTCGCAGCTAGTGAAGCGGCAGGTGGCCTTTTTGCAGGCACAAGGCTTGGACATCTGCCATGTGCGTCGTTCGGATAGAAAGGGGTTCAAAGCGGGGGCCTTGGCCCACGGACTGACCAGCAGTGCCGCCCCCTTCGTGGCTGTTTTTGACGCAGACTTTGTTCCCAAACCCGATTTTTTACGTCGCCTTTTGCCTCATTTTGATGGGCCAGGGGTCGGGATGGTGCAAGCCCGATGGGGGCACCTCAATGGAGAGGAGTCTTGGTTAACCCGTGCGCAGGCCACATTACTCAATGCGCATTTTTCTGTGGAACACCGGGTTCGAAATGGATTGAAGTGGTTTTTCAATTTTAATGGGACCGCAGGGATGTGGCGTCGGGAAGCCATCGACGCTGCCGGAGGATGGTCGGCAGATACGGTAACCGAAGATTTGGATTTGTCGCTGCGCGCTTCGAAGATTGGCTGGACTTTTAGATATGTCCATGACGTGGTGGTCCCAGCTTCTTTGCCAGTGACGTTGGCTGCTTGGCGAACCCAGCAGCATCGATGGGTTTGTGGGGGAATCCAAACAGCAAGGAAACACTGCCGACCGAAAAACGCCGATTGGCGTTGGCTTTTGAGTTATGACGACAAACCAGCGATCCTTCTGCAGAACTTTGCCTATTTCCCCTTGGCGTTGCTGGTGACCTCGCTGCCTTTTTATCCTTTTGTTGCGGATGCCAATGGGTTTTCCTGGGAACGCTTCTTGTGGGGTGGTGCATTGTTTTGTGGCGTGTTTCTGCCCATGGCCCTCTTCTTTTGGCGGGGGTTGCCCGGTTCGTTGAGCTGGCAAAAAAAGACCTGGCATGTGTTGTTGGCCCTTAGCTTGAGCGGGGCCTTGGTCTTCAATAATTGCGCGGGCGCGCTGTCGGGGCTCATGGGCCCCACATCTGTTCCTTTTCGACGTACCCCCAAAGGCCGCGAAGAGGAGCGGCAAATATCCATTCAAAAGTGGCAATGCGGTATCGAGTTGTTTTTTGCCGTTGCTTATCTGGTGTCCTTGTCTCAGTGTGTGGTGCAGGGGGTATGGGGGTTATTGCCATTTCTGCTCTTGCTCGCTTTTGGATTTTGTTATTTTAGCTGGCACAATCTTTGGACGTTGGGGTTTTTTCGCGCGATGCCCGCCGGAGCAGTTTCCAAGTCAAGAGTCCCAACCCACCACTAATCAAAATCAACCGTGGCCAGAGGGGTTCTTGCCAGCCCATCCCCGCATGGAAGTTCGGTAAGACCAAATAATGCCCGAGCCAGATGGCGCACCACAGCCAGCCAAATGTGTTCCGGTCCATACAAGCGAAAGGCAGCAGCCAAAGCAAATACCAAGGGTGAACGGTGGGGAAAAACAACCAGAACGTGAACATGGTCCAAAAGAGTCGGGTGTCTTGGGACATGTTGTCCGAATCGCTGCGCCAAATAAAGAACAGTGAGCACAACCATCCAGCGCCACATGCGAGCCTCGGTATCCAACCTGAAGCATGAGGGTGAACCAGACGCAGGAGCGCATCAAAGAAATCAAAACCAACACTGAAAGCGTGCCAGTGTTCGGCGTAAGTGAAAAAGCCCCCCATGACGTTGGCGCCCAAGAGATAATGGGGTAACATCATGCCGAAGAAGAATAGGCATGCCCATGCAAACAGTTTTTTTCGTTTGGTGTCACCAAGAAATAATAGGAACGCCAATATGAATGGTTTGACGTGGGCAGCGGCTGCCAGTAAGAGAGCGCGCCACAACTGAAACCGCTGCAAAGAAAAAACACTGATCACCAAAAGAAAAACGCCGATGATATCGCTGTGACTGTTGCCGTATACTTCCAGCAGTGGCAGCGGGTGAAAAGCGTACATGGCAAACGAGCTGGATTGGGTTGGCTGGTTGGAGAGACTGTGTCGCCATATGAAAAACAACAGACCCATTTCAAAGAGCATCAACATCAGTTGTAACCACAGCAACTGATGTCCAGCCAATGCGCCCATCACGGCTGTCAGCGCGAAAAACAGTTGAAGCAAGGGGAAGTAACTTGAAGTCACTTGAGCATGGTTGACTTGTGCGGCCCATGGATGTCCTGGTTGATGGACCAAATCAGCGGGCGGAAAATTGTAGGGGGCCGCCAGGTGGGTAAGGCTCGCTTGGCCTTCATGCAAATAACGAAAATGATCATCGGTGAAAGCGGGTTCGTTGATGAACCAAGCCAATCGAACGCAAACGGCCAGGCCGAGAAGCCATTTGGGCGATGCCCTCATGAGCAGGGCACCGGCACCCGTGAGGGCCAATAGGGTAAGGAACCCGGACAGTTGAAAGCGGTCTTGGACGATCATATGGCCAAACCGTTGGTGTACGAATCCCAGCAAACCCAGTCCGATGACGCAGAAAAGACCAATAAAACGGAGGGTTACTGTGTTTTCAGGACCCCACGGGAGGGGGGGAAGGGGTCTGGTTTTCATTGGTAGAAAGTTAGCCATGATGGTGGCAATTATGCTATTTGCTGAAGACGTGAAAAGGTTTTGTTTTGCAAAGATTTACACCAATTAAGCTCATCATTCTCTTCCTGTTCTCTATGGGCGTTTTTCAGGTCCAGGCACAGGGGCAGGTTGAAGAAGTGCCAGTGGCCGAAAGCGGCTTGCTCGGCGAATTGGTCTTGGACGAATTTTTTGCCACCGCCAAAAGCCGGACCCTTCGTAATGAAGCCGAAATCGATGAAATTAAGGCCTTGAGCGCCGCACGGGTGGAGCGAGCGGCAGGGAAAGGATTCATTGCGCCGCTCACGGAGGCCATGCCCAAGCTGCAAATGGTCATTGCCGGGAAAGACTTGCCGAAGCAACAGCACGAACTCGAAATCGGGATTGAAGGATTGCGTTTTGTGCCGGCCCACGCACTGTTGCCCCAAGATGGAGTGGTCACACTGGTAAATCGGCAAGAAATACCCATTGAACTTTCCACGTCGCTTGAAAGACTCGAACGGATTAAGTTGGCTCCAGGACAACGCAAATCATTGGCTTTTAAGAGAGGGGAGCACCGCGTCGCATTGATGGACTTTCCCCACGCGGTCTTAGATTTGACGGTGTTGGATAAGGCCATCGCCATTAATTTTGATATGGAAACCGGAAAGATTGACGCCACGCCCATCGCTCCTGGTGACTACCACTTGGGATTTTACCTCGGCGCCAGGCCCTTACACATTCAGCCCGTCTCCGTCCCCAGCGAGGGAGCCCTGCAGATTGCGGCCACGGTCTCCTCCAATGAAATTGTTACCGTGTCCGTGACCACTGGACTTATCGATTTAGATGACGAGGGCCAAGAAAATGATGGCGGCCTCCCAGAGGAGCCCAGTCCTACCCTACAACCGCCTAATCCAAGTGTGCAACCCAATACCGCAGGCGGACTGCCTCCAAACAGGAATTCACTCTCTCAACCTACACCCACACCCTCTCCATAAGGTTTGCTTTGAAGAATGCTTAACACCAGACTTATTCTCCAGGTTACTTTGATTTTTCTGACCGGCTGTTTGTTGCTGATTGCGGGGACCCCTAACTTCGTCGCTGGTTTGATTTCGCCCTTAGAACGGGAAGTGCAATCGTTGCAGTTGGCTGCAGAAGGATTGATTACCCAAAAATCCACGGTGGCAGTGAACACCATTTCGCAAAAAGCGTCAGACGCCGACGTGGCAAAGTTCTATGCTCAAAAATGGCGTTCAGAAAATCCGCCTGAGCCTCAGCGGGCCAAACGGTATGCGGTGCCCATTCGCAAAATTACGCCCAATCCAGAGTTGGTCAAAAAAGCACTGTCTGGAGGCAATAAGACGTTGGGACGGCCTGATTTTGGTTTGGCGGTTGACGTCAATGGTGACACCTTGGTGGCGATTGGTAAACAAGTGGGACTTCCCAAAAACATCATGGGTTTCCCACCCATCCGCGATGCTTTGAGAGGGTTGGTTCGTGATGGAATGCACGTGTACAAAAGCGAAGTGATGCTTGTGAGTGCAGCCCCTGTCTACCTGGGCAAGAAAATTCATGGAGCGATATTAACGGGATGGAATCTGGGCGAAGACTTTCTGGGGGAAATATCGTTCAAGCTTCACGCACACTCCGCCTTGCTGGTGGAAGGGGTAAAAAAGGGCAATGCCTTTGACGACGTGAGAATGGACGATTTGCCTCAGCCAGGTACCGTGAAATCCTTTGGTGACTTCCACTCGATCCTTCCTTTCCCCTACGCGCTGCCTCTTTTTGTCGAGGACAACAGCCGCTATATTGGTGTTTCTGTCCCGCTTTTCAAAAATGACATGCGTACGAATCTTATCATGGCTTTGGACCGTGTGGGCCCCTTTGAAACCATTTCGTTCTTACAGCTGTCCATCATCGGGAGTACGGTGGCTTTGGCTTTGATGATCCTGCTGCTTTCGGTTTCTTTACGAAAGGCTTGGGAGAAGCCCATGCGCGTGATCCAAAACCATCTCAGTGCTTACCAGCAGCAAGGCATCGCTGCCGGTATTTTGCCAGAATCTGAAATGAAAGGGCCTTATCTACGGCTGGCCAAGCAATTGAATATGATTTTGTCTCAAGGCGGAGGGGTCGGACGAACGTTTTCTAACCCATCCATGCCTGCCGTGAACCCTGATGGCGCGATAGATTCTCCTAGGGAGTCGATGCCCGGAAACGAACCCTTTGTAGGCCTTGAAAACGAAGGAAGCTATCCCGGCCAAGAAAACTTTGAGCCCCTCAGTTTAGACCCCAAAGAAGATATCGAACCGGTTTCAGATGATGAAGGTGGTTTTGCTGAAGCACAGGCGAAGGACAGCGTTCTTTCTGAGTTATTTGGCTCGAAAGGCGATATCACGCGTGCACAAGCACAAGGCAATGTGCCTCGGACACTGTCCGGTGAAGGGCAAGCAGTGAACGGGACAGCCGCCGATGAAGATGATCCAGATGAGGCCACTCTGGTCACCGGCCCTGGGCCGGGTGGTTCCGCTTCCCAAGGGAATACATACGAGGACATGTGCCACGCTGTCTTCAGTGAATTCAAAGACACGCGAGCGTCCTGCGGCGAAGACATAGCCCGTCTGACCTACGAACGATTTAAAAAGAAACTGGACAAGAATCGGGCGGCGATTTTGGACCGTTACCAATGTAAAGACGTACGATTTGAGGTGTATGTTAAAGCGGGCAAAGCAGCCATTCGTGCCATCCCTGTGAAAGGTTAAGGACACATGACCGCTAAGGGGCCTACGCCTTTACCCAAAGCCAACTCTGCCAGTTTCAGAAAGGTTCTCAAAGAGCTTCGCGATCGTATGGATCTGCCTACCTTGGTGGTTATCGCTGAGGCCACTCTCGATCGGGCTGAGTTAGAGAATATTCTACAGAAAATGCTGAAGGGCCGCGGGGGTCATCTTAAGAAGGCGCCCCAAGAGATATTGATAGCTCAAGTTGCGAAAGCCTTTTTTGCATCCAAAGACAGTGCACACTCCGCCATGAGACTGTTAGATAAGAAGGCATTGCAAGAGCGCAACTTGGCGGCCTCCATCGAAGAAGCAGATGTGTTGTCGGTTCTTGAAAAAATGGATGCCCTCGTCTTTCCTAATGAGCGGGCAAAGATGGTGTGGGCCCTCTTTCGTGACGGTCGAGCTGCGCACGTATCGGTTGCCAAAAGCATGGTCACTGAAACCCTACAAAAGTTACAAGCTGAACAAAATATGGGAGCGACCCTGCAGGAACCCGAAAAGGCAGAGAAGCTGTTGGCCCAAATGAAGTCCACGGAAGCACATCTGATAAAAAAGAAGAAGGCGGCAGAAACGCTCGAACAAGAGAAGGGCGCTTTGGAACAAGAAAGGGCCAATCTCATTGTGCGGATTGGGCAAAAAGAAGTTCAGATCAATAAGCTCAAGGACAAGGTCGCTGATTTAAAAAGTGCCTTGGCCTTGACGAAGACACGTTGTAGCGATTTGGAAGAACAAGTGGCAGATGGAGATGTCGCTCAAATGATTGAACTGCGTCAAAGTAATGAAGCATTGTCTTTACAAGTGGGCAGCCTCAAGCGCAAAGTGGCGCGCATGAGTGCAGGCGCGAGCCATGAGGATGAAGCCGAAACCACCCAGAAGGCTTTGCTGGAGGCTGAGCAGCGGATTAAAACTCTCGAACGTGAGAATGAAAAACTGAAGATGCAGTGGAGCAAAGAGCTTGCTGCCGCCAAAGATCGTGCCACCGATTTGCGCGCATCGTTGAAAAAAGCCAGGCAGATTGCCCAGGAGGTCAAAGAAGCCAAAGACCAAAAAGAAGAAGGGCAATATGAACGAATTGGTGTGTTTATCGATGCGGCGAATTTGAGTGCTTCAGCGGCCCGAGTGCATGGTGGGACTTTTGACTTTGTGGGCTTGCTCAATCGTTTGGGAGAACCCCAAAAGCCGGCCAAGGCCTTGGCGTATGTGGTCAAACAAAAAGACGCCAACGCGGCGCAGGCACAATCTTTTGAGGGATTCGTGAAATCCTTACGTTTCGGGGGTTACGAAATTAGGCAAAAGACCCCACGCCTTCGCAAAGATGGCAGCACAAAAGCGGATTGGGATTTGGGTATCGCCATGGACATGGTCGAGATGGTTTCGCGCTTGGACACCATTGTTCTGGGATCGGGTGATGGTGATTTTTTGCCCGTGCTGCAATTCTTAAAACGCCGCAAAAAGAAAATCATTGTGGTGGCCTTCCGTCATTCTGCGTCGGAGCCTTTGTTAGCAGCAGCTGATGAAGTGATACTGTTAGACGAATCAAGTGCTGCCGACCCTCGGTCATCGTAAAATGTGGCGGTATCCCAAAAATTTCATTTCTGTCGCACTCATGGCGATGATGCTGTGGGCACCAGACAGCGATGCCTATTCCCTCAATGATTTTTATGGTCGTCGACTGCTTTTCTCGGCCAAAGGGGAGCCTTTGGTGTCAGTTGGAATGATGCAGAAACAAAAAGAAGTGGTTGTACTCAGCGAAGAAGGCCTCATTGTAGAGGTGGGAGAAGCGGGACCCAGTATGACGCTGCCCGCGAATACAGAGTTAGTAGTACGCTGGCTGGGTGGTACTGCAGCACCGGTGAAGAGAATGCTGGTGGTGGAAACCCTTTCACATGCGGAGCGCTCCACCCTGGATGAGGTGAAACACAAATGGTTCGAGAAAGGGGTTTCCGTCGAATTCAAAGTTATCGGTGGTGTCTACGGGGTTCAAAATACCCATTTGGACAATCGTGAAACCCTGGTGCTCGCTCAGGGCAAGCAATGGAAAGAAAAAGAAATTGAAGAAATGGGTGGGCAACCTTGGTGGTATGAGGAACTTTCCGGTTTGCCTCAGATGCGTATTTCGATTTCACATCCCAATTTTCCGGCCATAACCCTCAACAGTCAGAAACAGAGCCCGGTGATTCGCATCGTTCCCTTGAGGTCGGCACCGGTTTTGGTGAAAAAAGTGGAACACGGAATCGGATATCATTTTCATGGTTTTGCCGATCGGCTTTTGCGGGGTGAAGTCATCATATTGCCGGATCGCTACGGAACGTTGGCGGTGGTGAATGTGGTGCCTGAGGACATTTTGGTCGCGGGTATTTTACCTGCTGAAATGTTTGCCTCGGCTCCCATGGAAGCCCTCAAAGCCCAGGCGGTCACTGCTCGAGGGGAGGTCTTTGCCAAAGTGGGTAAGCGTCATTTGGCGGACCCTTTTTTACTGTGCTCTGAACAGCACTGCCAAGTCTACAAGGGAAAGACGGCGGAACACCCTCGCACCAATCGAGCCGCACAAGAGACCAAGGGACAGCTGGCTTTTCTCAACGGCCGTTTGGTGGACAGTGTCTACTCTGCTTGCTGCGGGGGGCACACAGAGGCCAACCATGAGGTATGGGACCAGCGCCCCTCTTCCGCAACTGTAGGGCGTTTTGACGGTGTTCAGATGCCTGTAGGCCTGCCTGGCCAGACGACTGCATTTCATCCCAAAGGATTGATGGCCCAGCCCATCAAGCCCCACATCCACCCCAGGCGCAGCCTGCCAAAAATCTCAGAGCGGCTCGACCTGCGGCAAGCTGACCATGTCCGTACTTTCTTAGAATTACCCAAAGACCGGACTTTTTGCGGCAAAAGCAGCTTCAATCAGAAGGGAGATGTCTATCGTTGGAGACGAGTTTTTCCTGTTGAAAAGGTCAATGCGCTCATCAAGCCCTTAAAAATCGGTCAGGTGAGGGATCTCAAGGTGCTAGAGCGGGGCCACGGAGGACGGGTAAAACGCCTTCAAATCACCGGAGACCAGGGCCAAAAAATCATTCGACGTGAGTTACCCGTTCGTCGGCTGTTCTCCAACCTGCGATCCGGGTTGTTTGTTCTCGAACGAGAACGGGATGCCGAAGGAAATATAAAAGCCTTTATTTTTCAGGGGGGTGGCTTTGGGCATGGGAGCGGGATGTGCCAGCAGGGCGCCATCGGTATGGCGGAGGCAGACTATGGATACGGCGCAATTTTAGAGCACTATTACAACGGGGCCCGGGTCAAAAAGGTGTTTTAGCCATCCCCCGTTTAGGGGTGCTGAGTTGATAACATATTAGAAAAAAGGCGATTTTTCCTTTTTGAAGGTTGACCTTTGGTGGGGAGCCCGGGTAAAGTGATCCTGAGATTGGGCCTTAAGGCCTTAAAAAGAGTAGGGAAACAATGACAAAGAGCGAATTGATTGAAGAAGTAGCTTCCAAGGCACCCGAGATATCTCGACGAGATATCGAAATCATCGTTAACACAATTTTCGATTCAATGACGCTGGCTTTGGCAAGACACGATCGCATTGAGATCCGCGGATTCGGTTCCTTCACGGCCAAAGAACGTCGTGCACGAGATGCGCGTAACCCGAGAACGGGAGAGTCTGTCTCCGTGCCGCGCAAGTGGGTCCCTTTCTTTACGGTAGGTAAAGAACTTCGAGAACGCATTAACAGCAACCCACAGCCCCTAGATGCGCCCGCCGCAGTGGCGACGCCAGAGCCAGTGGTCACGGGTGGTGACGATTCCTCTGGTGGGTTCTAAAGTTAGGGTCAAACGCAAACAACAAAAAGGTCGCCCATTTGGCGGCTTTTTTTGTGAGGTCTATTCGAATGAAGGTGGGATTGTTACTGATCGGCGATGAGTTATTGTCGGGTAAGATCAAGGATAAGAATGGCCACTTGGTGGCACAAACTTGTTTCGCCCGTGGATTGGAGCTTCATGAAATTCGTGTGGTTCCGGATCAAGTTGCAACCATTGCTTCAGTGATTGAAACCATGTCTGGACAATGGGATGTGGTGATCACGTCCGGCGGAATTGGTCCAACGCACGACGACAAAACCTTTGAAGCATTGTCGCAAGCTTTTGCCCAACCTTTAGAGACCCACGAACCCACGCGACAAAAATTAGAAGGGTATCTTTCAAGCCGTGGGCAGGTGCTGAACAACGCTCGAATGAAGATGGTCCGTTTTCCAAAAGGCGCTGTGGTAGAGGGCTTTCCTGATGTTTGGTTACCGCTCGTCTCCTTCAAAAACATTTTCATTTTGCCAGGTGTTCCGTCGCTTTTCGCCATGTTGTTGCCCCCCGTTTTTCAGCGTTTCAGCGGTACGCCAAAAAAGCTGGTAGAGTTAGGAACTCAAATGCCAGAAGGTGATTTGGCCGAAGACCTTTCTAGAGCGCTCGAAAAGTGGCCCGAAATCGACATTGGCAGCTATCCCCAAGAGCGGGGTAACGCGTTTCGAGTGAAAATTTGCCTGGAAAGCATTAACCAGCAAGCCCTAGAGGAAGCGGTCCATTGGCTCTGTGAGACTTTGCAGGCGAAAAAGCTCTGAAATCCAGGGTTTTCGATAAGCAAAAAACGGGCCAAACCGGCTTGACAGGTACACCTGTGTCTCTTAGCTAGGTCGAGCTGTTTTCTTTACAAATTGGAGGTTTGAGGACTTTTTGGGGCACTTTTTAACTGCATAACTCAAAAAGTTTTTTAGTTAAATCTTTGTTTTTTAACGCTTTTCTTTCCCGTGAAGGTGGGTGAGAACAGGCGCTTCTTTGTATTTTGATCCTTCTTTTATTGACCCCCTGAGGCGACTCAAAAAGGGTACCTCAGGTCAACACTTGGAGTGGCACCACATGGTGAAAAAAGTTCAACAAAACTTCGCCATTCGTAAAAACTTTGCAGAGATCAAGTCCTTATTGGCACTTCCCAACCTGATCGACATTCAGCGAACCAGTTGGGAAAAATTCCTGCAATCTGACATTGAACCCGAGAAACGCGGCAACGTAGGTTTGCAAGGTGTTTTTAAATCGGTGTTCCCCATCAAAGACTACAACGAAACGGCGTCTTTGGAGTTTGTGAGTTACGCGCTCGACAAGCCCAAATACGATGTGGACGAATGTCGTTCGCGTGGCATGACTTTCGCTGCGCCCATCAAAGTGGTGGTTCAACTGGTGCTCTGGGACCGGGATGAAATCTCCGGCATCCAAACCATTCGGAACGTCAAGCAGCAAGAAGTTTATTTTGGTGAAATCCCGCTCATGACCGAGCAAGGGACTTTCATCATCAACGGTACTGAGCGTGTTGTTGTATCCCAACTACACCGTTCACCCGGCGTGTTTTTTGACAGTGACCGCGGCAAAACCCACTCCTCAGGAAAGTTGCTTTTTAACGCACGCATCATTCCTTACCGTGGTTCATGGCTTGATTTTGAATTCGATCACAAAGACATCATTCATTGTCGTATTGATCGTCGTCGTAAATTTCCCGCGACCATTTTGCTGAAAGCCCTCGGCTATTCCACCGAAGAGTTGTTGAACTTTTTCTACAGCACCGAAACCATCGTGTTGTCCGGCAAAGCAAAATATCACAAAGTGATCGATTTCGATCTTTTGTTCGGTCAGCGTGCAACCCGCGATGTGAAGCACCCTGAAAACAAAACTGTGTTGGTGAAGAAAAACCGTAAGTTCACCCGCTTGGCAGTTAAGAAAATGAAAGAAGCCGGCATGACCACCTTGCCGGTGACCGAAGAAGAAGTAGGGACACTGTTCTCCGCCAAGGACATCATCGATGAAGAAACCGGTGAAGTCATTGTCGAATGTAACGGTTGTTTGACCTTGGAACAACTCGAAGACTTGCGCGAAGCAGGCATCTCCGAGGTTGAGGTCTTGTTTATCGACAACTTGAACGTCGGGTCTTACCTGCGTGACACGTTGGAAAACGATGGCATCACCAACCGTGAAGAAGCGATTTTGGAAATCTATCGCAGAATGCGTCCTGGTGACCCACCAACGCAAGACACGGCAGAAACCCTTTTCAATAACTTCTTTTTCAACCCAGAACGTTATGACCTCTCTGTGGTGGGCCGTTTGAAGCTCAACCACAAGTTCGGTTTGGACGAGTCGTTGGAAAACTGTGTGTTGACCAAGCGAGACATTATCGAAGTTGTGAAGTACTTGATTGAACTGCGCAATGGTAATGGCAACGTAGACGACATCGACCACTTAGGTAACCGACGTGTTCGTGCTGTTGGTGAACTCATTGAAAACCAATACCGGGTTGGCTTGATGCGCATGGAACGTGCCATCAAAGAAAAAATGAGTGTGCAAGAAATTGAAACACTGATGCCTCACGATTTGGTGAACAACAAACCAGTGGCAGCGGTGGTGAAAGAGTTTTTTGGCTCGTCTCAGTTGTCTCAGTTTATGGACCAAACCAACCCCTTGTCGGAAATCACGCACAAGCGCCGTTTGTCTGCTTTGGGCCCCGGTGGTTTGACCCGTGAGCGAGCCGGCTTTGAGGTGCGCGACGTTCACCCGACACACTACGGTCGGATCTGCCCCATCGAAACGCCTGAGGGACCAAACATTGGTTTGATTGCGTCACTGTCCACCTACGCACGTGTCAACGAATACGGTTTCGTCGAAACCCCGTACACGCGTGTGGTTGATGGACAGGCCACCGGCGAAATGTCTTATTACTCCGCATTGCAGGAGGAAAACGAGATCATCGCTCAGGCCAACGCTCAGTTGGACGAGAAAACCGGTGCTTTCACGGCAGACTTTGTACAAGCTCGAGTGGGCGGCGATACCAAAATGGTTCGCCCAGACGAAGTTACCTTGATGGACGTGTCTCCAAACCAACTTGTTTCGGTGGCAGCGTCATTGATTCCTTTCTTGGAAAATGACGATGCGAATCGAGCATTGATGGGTTCGAACATGCAACGTCAGGCAGTGCCATTGTTGCAGTGCGACTCTCCTTTGGTGGGAACCGGCATGGAAGCTGCAGTGGCCCGAGATTCCGGAGTTTGCCAAGTGGCCAAACGTACCGGGACGGTCGACTATGTTGATGCTTCCCGTGTGGTGGTCCGCGTTGACGAATCGGAAATTGATGACGCCGGCTCACAGGTCGACATTTACAAGTTGAATAAGTACCAGCGTTCCAATCAAAGCACTTGCTTTAACCAAAAACCCATCGTTCAGGTGGGTGATAAAGTGCAGAAGAACGATGTGGTTGCAGACGGTCCCGCCACCGAAACCGGTGAGTTGGCTCTTGGTCGTAACGTCGTCGTGGCATTCATGCCTTGGAATGGGTACAACTTTGAGGATTCTATCCTTTTAAGTGAGCGTTTGTTGAAGGAAGACCTTTTTACTTCCATTCACATCGAAGAGTACGAAGCCATCGCCCGTGACACCAAATTAGGGCCAGAAGAAATCACCCGTGATATCCCCAACGCAGGTGAGGAAGCACTGGCCGACTTGGACGAAGCAGGCATCGTGCGCATTGGTGCGGATGTCCGGGCAGGCGATATTCTGGTAGGTAAAATTACGCCCAAGGGCGAAACTCAGTTGTCACCCGAAGAAAAACTGTTGCGTGCTATTTTCGGTGAAAAAGCCGGTGACGTGCGAGACTCTTCCTTGAGAATGCCTCCTGGCACCTATGGGACTGTCATCGATGCCAAAGTGTTTACACGTAAGGGCATTGACAAGGACAGCCGTGCTCAAGCCAACGAGGAAGAAGAAGAAGCAAAACTCTTAAAAGACCAAAACGACGAAATCCGAATCGTGCGCAACTCCGCACTGGAACGGGTTCGAAAGTTGCTGTCTGGTCAAATCGTGACCAACAAGTTGGTGGACGATAAAGGTAAAGTTTTGCTTCGAAAAGGTGACGAATTGAGCATGGAACGCCTCAATGAAATTGATTGGCCGTTCTATGAAGATATCGCTATCGAAGAGCAAGCATTGTTAGAGCGTGCGCAACGCATCCTCTCCACCATGCAAGAGCAAACCAAACTCGTTCAGTCCACGTTCCGTGACAAGATCGATCGGCTGAAAGAGGGTGACGAACTACCTCCGTCCGTTATCAAGATGGTGAAGGTTTACGTTGCAGTGAAGCGTAAGTTGCAGCCTGGCGATAAGATGGCGGGCCGTCATGGAAACAAAGGTGTTGTTTCTCGCGTGTTACCAGAAGAAGATATGCCTTATCTTGCTGACGGTACACCTGTTGACGTTGTGTTGAATCCCTTGGGCGTTCCGAGTCGGATGAACGTGGGACAAATCCTCGAGACCCATCTGGGTTGGGCGGCCAAAGGTATCGGTCAAAAGCTCAACCGTCTGCTGGAAGAAGGGGCCAGCCAAGAGCGTTTGAAAGACGAAATGGACAAGACCTTTCACCAAGCCGAACACAAAGATTTGGTGGTTGGCCTGGATAACAAGAACGTGGGTCGTTTGGTGCGAAAAGTGAAGAAAGGTGTCGCCATGGCGACCCCGGTTTTCGACGGCGCGCCGGAGAGTGAAATTCGCAACTTATTGGCGCATGGTGAAAAAGACCAATCTGGTCAATCCATTCTTTTTGATGGGCGTACCGGAGATGCTTTCGATCAAGACGTTACCGTTGGCGTGATGTACATGTTGAAACTGCACCATTTGGTTGATGACAAAATTCACGCGCGGTCCATCGGGCCTTACTCCTTGGTTACACAGCAACCACTGGGTGGTAAAGCTCAGTTCGGTGGCCAACGTTTGGGTGAGATGGAAGTGTGGGCCATGGAAGCCTATGGCGCTTCCTACGCTCTACAAGAATTCTTGACCGTGAAATCCGATGATTTAGTGGGCCGTACCCGTATGTACGAAGCCATCGTCAAAGGGGAGCACGTACTTGAGTCCGGCATTCCAGAGTCTTTCAATGTGCTCATTAAAGAGTTGCAGAGTTTGGCTTTGGACGTTCAGCTTCTCGATGAAGTGGACCCAACAGCGTCTTAATCGATTTATTCTAGGTTTAACGAAACGAACAACTAAGAGCGCTTGCGTTGCAAGCGCCAGCAAGATGGCAAATGCCAATGAGAGGTCACCGTGAAGGATATTTTCAACTTTTTTGAAAAACCCAAAGACCCTTTAAGCTTTAACTCGATCCGAATCCAACTGGCCAGCCCAGAAAAGATTCGGGATTGGTCCTACGGCGAAGTGAAAAAGCCGGAAACCATCAACTACAGAACTTTTAAACCCGAACGAGACGGTCTGTTCTGCGCCAAAATCTTTGGGCCCATCAAGGATTACGAGTGTTTGTGCGGTAAGTACAAGCGCATGAAGCATCGTGGTGTGGTTTGTGAAAAATGTGGCGTTGAAGTGATTCAGTCCAAAGTGCGCCGTGAGCGGTTGGGGCACATTTCATTAGCCACGCCCGTGGCTCATATTTGGTTTTTGAAGAGTCTGCCTTCACGGATCGGAACCTTGTTGGACATGACCCTGAAGGACCTGGAACGCATTCTTTATTGCGAGTCTTATGTGGTAACCGACCCCGGCATCACGCCTTTGACGGTGGGTGAGATCTTGCCCGAAGATCGGTATCAAAAAGCACTCGACGATTATGGTGATGAAGCATTCAGTGCCGGTATGGGTGCAGATGCGGTTCGCGAATTGTTGCGTCTCATGGAGAGTGGTGAGAATGGGGATGGCCGTGGCCTAGACGAGCTGGCCGAAATCCTCCGTGAAGAGCTGGCAGAGGCCACTTCCGATGCAAAACGTAAAAAATTGGCCAAGCGCCTTAAAGTGGTGGGTGCGTTACGTCATTCTCGTAACAAAGCCGAATGGATGTTGTTGGAAGTGATTCCAGTGATTCCACCAGATTTGCGCCCATTGGTGCCACTGGATGGCGGTCGTTTCGCGACATCAGATTTGAACGATTTGTACCGCCGCGTGATTAATCGGAATAATCGTCTCAAGCGCTTGCAGGAACTCAACGCTCCAGAGATCATTATTCGAAACGAAAAGCGTATGCTGCAAGAGGCAGTGGATGCATTGTTTGATAATGGTCGTCGCGGCAAGGCGATCACTGGTCCGAACAAGCGGCCCTTGAAGAGTCTGAGTGACATGCTCAAGGGTAAACATGGTCGTTTCCGACAAAACCTCTTGGGTAAACGAGTGGATTACTCCGGTCGTTCCGTTATCGTGGTGGGTCCAGAGTTGCGTTTGCATCAATGCGGCTTGCCGAAAGTAATGGCGCTCGAATTGTTTAAGCCTTTCATCTACAACAAGTTGGAAGAGCGGGGCTATGTGACCACCATTAAATCCGCCAAGAAAATGGTGGAGCAGCAAAAGAATGAGGTCTGGGAAATCCTTGAAGAGGTCATTCGAGAGCACCCCGTCATCCTTAACCGTGCACCGACGTTGCACCGTTTGGGGATGCAGGCATTCGAACCTGTTTTGATCGAGGGTAAAGCCATTCAGCTGCACCCACTGGTTTGTACCGCATTCAACGCCGACTTTGACGGCGACCAAATGGCCGTTCACGTGCCATTGTCCATCGAAGCGCAGCTCGAAGCTCGTTGCTTGATGATGAGTACGAACAACATCCTGTCACCCGCGTCGGGGAAACCCATTATCGTGCCGACACAAGATATCGTTTTGGGCTGTTACTATATGACGCGCTTGAAGCCATTCGGCAAAGGTGAGGGCATGGTGATGGCTGGGGTGAACGAAGTGCGCTCCGCTTATGATGCAGGTGAAGTGGAACTGCAAACCCAAATCAAGTGTCGTGTAGGTGGCAAACTCGAAACCACCACTGTGGGTCGTGTGCTTCTTTACGAAGTCGTTCCCAAAGTGATTCCTTTCGACTTGGTGAACAAAGTTCTTGGTAAAAAAGAATTGGGCGCGCTGATCGATCGGTGTTACCGGATGACCGGCCAAAAAGACACAGTGCTTTTGGCGGATCGTCTTCGTACCATGGGTTATACTGAAGCCACCCGAGCTGGTATTTCCATCGCCATGATCAACATGGTGATTCCCGATGCGAAAAAAGACATCATCGAGCGCAGCAAACAAGAAGTTGAAGAAATCACCGGACAGTACACCGAAGGTTTGATTACCGACGGCGAACGCTACAATAAGGTGATTGATATTTGGTCGAAGGCAGCCGAAGAAATCGCAGCGGAGATGTTACAAGCCATTTCTGAAGTGGAAGTCGCTTCGGCTGATGGCAGTGACAGCAAGACCATGCCGTCATTCAATCCGATTTTTATTATGGCAGATTCGGGTGCGCGGGGTTCAACCCAACAGCTCAAGCAGTTGGCGGGGATGCGGGGTCTGATGGCTAAACCATCGGGTGAAATTATTGAAACACCGATTACTTCGAACTTCCGTGAAGGCTTGACCGTGTTGGAATACTTTATTTCTACGCACGGTGCACGTAAAGGTTTGGCGGATACCGCGTTGAAAACGGCAAACTCAGGTTACCTGACCCGCCGTCTGGTTGATGTTGCGCAAGATTGTATTATCACGGAAAAAGATTGCGGCACCATCGATGGTATCGAAGTGACGCCGCTGGTCGAAGGTAATGATATCATCGAGGGCATCGGCGATCGTATTTTGGGGCGCACTGCGCTCGAAGATGTGCTGGACCCAGTGAGTGGTGAAATCATCGTCGAAGCGGGAGAGGAAATCGACGAGGCACTGGTAGAGAAATGCGAAGAGGCTGGCGTTTCTCGCGTGAAAATTCGCTCCGTGCTGACCTGCCAAACAAAACGCGGCGTATGTGTAAAGTGTTACGGACGTGACCTTTCTCGTGGCCATTTGGTGAACGTGGGTGAGGCTATTGGCGTCATCGCTGCTCAGTCCATCGGCGAGCCGGGAACTCAGCTGACCATGCGTACCTTCCACATCGGGGGTATTGCTTCTGGTTCCGCACAAGAGTCCAGCCATGAAAACCGTGGTGAGGGTGAAGTGAAGTTTGACAACCTTCAAATCGCGAAGCGTCCTGACGGGGCTTTGGTAGCCATGAACCGACAGGGTACCATCAAAATCGTCGATAAGAGTGGGCGTGAAAGAGAAACCTATCCGGTGGGTCTGGGCTCCATCCTTCGCGTGGAAGAAGGAACTTCCGTCAAACCAGGTACCACTTTGGTCGAATGGGACCCCTTTGCCCAACCTTGGTTGACTGAGGTGGAAGGTTTTATTCGTTACGGCGATTTGGTCGAAGGTGTAACCATGGCGGAGCAGGTGGATGAAACCACTGGTCTCTCTCACAAAGTCGTGGTGGAATCCAAAGCCAAAGACGCGCGACCACGGGTCATGATCGTGGACGCGGACGGAGAGCAGTTGAATCTGCCTGGCGAGCGTGGTCCTGCCTCATACATCCTGCCCGTGGGCGCGGTGCTCATGGTGAATGAAGGTGATAAAGTCGCTCCAGGTGAGAGTATCGCTAAGGTGTCGCGTGAAGCATCGAGAACCAAGGATATTACCGGTGGGTTGCCACGTGTGGCTGAGTTGTTCGAAGCACGTAAACCAAAGGACATGGCCATTATCTCAGAGGTAGATGGTATCGTGACTTTCGGTAAGGACACCAAAGGGAAACGCAAAGTACTGGTTCAGCCTGAATACGGCGATACCCGTGAATACTTAATCCCCAAAGGTAAGCACATCCGTGTTCGCCCAGGAGATTTTGTCCGAGCCGGTGAAGCCTTGATGGACGGCGCGGTTAACCCGCACGATATTCTTGCTGTTTTGGGCGAGAAAGCGTTGGCCAAGTACTTGGTGGACGAAATCCAAGAAGTTTACCGACTCCAAGGTGTGAAAATTAATGATAAGCACATCGAGGCCATCGTGCGACAAATGTTGCGTCGCGTCCGGGTGATTCAGCCTGGCGACACCAATATGTTGACCGATGAGCAAGTGGAAAAGCAAAACTTTGAAGCCGAAAATGAAAGAGTTTTGGCCGCCGGTGGTGAACCCGCGGTTGCAGAGCCTTTGTTGCTCGGCATTACCAAAGCGTCTTTGTCCACAGAGTCTTTCATCTCAGGCGCGTCCTTCCAGGAAACCACAAAAGTACTTACCGAGGCTGCTGTATCCAGCAAAATCGATTACTTGCGTGGTCTGAAAGAGAACGTGATCATGGGTCGCCTGATCCCTGCGGGAACCGGGTTGCCGAACTATCGCTATCTCAACGTGGAAGTCGAAGATACCGGTACCTATGAGGATGCTGGTTTGATGGAAAACATCCCATTAGAGCTGCTCGAGACGGACTAGGATGAGGCGCTTTGAGTACAAAGGCGGTTTCTGTTGGAACCGCCTTTTTCATGTGAGGTTGGCATGACCACAGAGATTACAGATAAAGAATCCTTAATTGGGCAATCGAAAATTTTTGGTTTACTTGATGCGGATGGCTTGAAGGAATTAGTCGCGCTGGGCGAGAGTCAAGAAATGCCCCAGGGCGAAATCATCATTCGAGAGGGCGAATGGGATTCCACTTTTTATTTGTTGTTGTCGGGGACCGTTGAGGTACTCATTGATAAGTTCGGTGAAGCACATCGGGTGGGCTCATTGCAGCCCGGCGCAGTTTTCGGTGAAATCGCGGCGTTGGTGGGGGAAAACCGAACCGCAACCGTTCAGACTGTCACACCGGTAAAGGTTCTGGCTTTTGACGGGACAAAGATTCAAGGGATTCTCAAGAAGTATCCAGTTGTACGTGAAGCCATCATGAAATTGGGATTGAAGCGTTCAGAGGACACCATGCGCGAAATGTTGAGTGACGATTAAGATTGCTCAAGGTTTCACCGTAACATCAAAGACAATATCAACTTCTTTTTCTACTGACGGCAGAAGCATGCCTGCCACGTAGTTGATATCGAATTCTTGCCGAATTATTGAAACACTGCCAGAGATTCGTAAAGCTCTCCCGTTCTCTTTTTCCTTCCACTGGTACTTAACCGGTATTGTGAGTGGTTTGGTTTTATTTCTAATTTTGAGATTGCCTGCGATGAGGAGGGTGCCTGGCGAGGTGACTTTTATCGAGGTGCTTTTGAATTGAGCCGTCGGGTATTTTTGGCTCGCAAAAAAATCGTCGGCTCTTAAATGTTCGTCACGTTTTTCAATGTCGGTATTTACAGATGCGGTTTGGACTTTAAGGGCAAATGAACATTGCGTGAGGTCGTTGGGGTCAATGTTCACCTGGGCGTCCCATTTTTCAAAAACGCCCTCTACGTCAAACATGGTGGTGTGTGCGATAAATCCAATCTTTGATTTGCGGTGGTCGATGGCTCGGGCGGTAGGTTCTGAATAGGCGTTGGATGACAACAGAAAGCCCAGCAGGCTCGCAGCAACAAACGTGAAAATGCGTTCTTTCATTTTACCACCGATACCCCAGCTTTAACTTTGCCGTGGTGAAAATAGGAGCAGCAGACGATACTTCTGCAGTGACATCAAAGTGATCAGCGAATACCATTTGTACACCGCCAGCAACGAGAGCACCCCACCAAGGATAGTCAACATTTTGCGTGACCACCAAGTCGTCACCTACGATGAACAAGGTTGAAATATCCGCGACTCCCATGGACAGGTAGGGGGTGACCCACGGCAGATTCATGGCCTGGAGGTTATATGACAAGGCCAAATCCATTCCGAGGCTGGAGGCGTAAAAAAGGTCATCGTAGGCCTGTGTGCCTTTGACGAATGGCGTCGCGATCTCCGCGCGTGCGCGAGTGAAGTTAAGGTGAGCGCGTGACCCTACAACGAACTCTGGGGTAACGTGGAAGCCTGCTGCCATTTCCACACCGGCTTGTAATATACTGCCCACATCTGGAATCTCCACGGGCGGCATCAAGGTAAAACCAGCCAATAGGGTCATGTTGTCGGGGGCAGGTAAAGCAGCCAAAAATCGTGGGCGAGGGTTCACCGGTAACTTATTGGTATCTTCAGTTTTGGTGCCTCCCAAAACCAACCGCTCCTCACAGCCCAGCGGAGGAACGATACCCAATTCTAAACCGACACTGGCTTTTGCTGTGTCTCGAAAAGCTTGAATCGGTGCCAAAGGCGTCATGAGGAATCCCGCCGCGAAGTAATTGTTGAGGTGGGCCTGTTGCTTATCTTCGTCGTAATCTGTCGGGACCTGGACCCCTGCGCATTCGGTTGCGATTTGTGCCTGGGCTGCGCTTGAACCCCCCATCATGAACATCAAAGTGAGGAGAGAAAAAAAGGTCCATTTCATCGACTACACCTCCAGCATTGCGCCAACCGTCATGGTGCACGCACTAAAGGCGTGAAAGCAAGCAAAGGAGCACTGGGTGCCGTAATTCGGGCTGGGATTGTAAGAAAAATGGTCCTTACACTGCGCCAAGTCCATTTTCGTCCTTCAGTTTGTGCGCCTGAGCTGCGGTGATGGCACACATATGGACGACTTCATTCACGCTCGCATTCATTTGGCACACGTTTACGGCTTGTTTAAAGCCCAGCAGGATGGGACCAACAGCTTCCGCATCTGCCAACTTATGCAGTAATTTGTATGCGATATTAGCGCTTTGGAGGTCTGCGAAGATGAGGACATTGGCGTTTTGCCGCAGAGAGGTAAATGGGAAGTGGGTGAGCCGTTTTTCAGCATCGAGCGCCACATCTCCCTGCATCTCTCCATCCACCTCAATATCCGGACGCCTTTGCTTGATCATTTGGGTTGCCAAAGCGACTTTTCGGGGGGATGGATGATCCACGGAGCCAAAGTTGGAAAATGAGAGCATGGCCACTCTGGGAACGATCCCAAAATCCTGTGCCACCCGGTCTGCGGTTTGAATGGCGATTTGGGACAGCTGTTCTGCGGACGGATCAATGTTGAGGGTCGTGTCACAAAGAAATTTCACATCGTTTTGGAAGGCGAGCATATACATGCCCATGGCTCGCGCCCCGTCTTTTGTGTCGATGCATTCCAAAATGGGTTTGATGGCATTGGGGTATGCGCGGGTGGCTCCCGTGATGATGCCATCTGCGAGCCCGTACCGAACCATCATGGATCCGTAATAACCACGGGAACGAAAGGCCCGCTCTGACTCAGCCAAGGTGACGCCCTTTCGTTGCCGCATGGCAAAATAGGCGTAGATAAATGCTTTGTGATTTTCTTGTTTAACGGGGTCGAGAATGGTGGCATCGGGGATGTCCACATTGAACTCCGCCATGACCGCCCTTATCCGTTCTTCGTTGCCCAAGAGAATCGGTTCAGCGATACCTTCTTGCTGAACGATTCTTGCTGCCTGTAAAATGAGGTCATTATCCCCCTCAGGAAATACAAGTTTGACGTCAGATTTTTTGGAACGGTTGTAAGCCACGTGCAAGGCGCCACGGGCGTGGTCAAAGCGTTCTTCAAGTTCTTCCCGATATGCTTGAATGTCTTCCAGTGGTTTTCTGGCAACGCCAGTTCTCGTCGCTGCCTCTGCCACCGCTGGAGTGACCCACAGCAGTACGCGCGGATCAAAAGGCTTGGGGATGATATAGTCAGGACCAAACTTGAATTGGGTTTGGGCGTACGCTTTCACCACTGAGTCGGGGACCTCTTCTTTGGCGAGGTTGGCAATGGCTTGTGCCGCCGCAATCTTCATTTCTTCATTGATCGCATGGGCTTGTGTGTCTAAAGCCCCTCGAAAGATAAAGGGGAACCCGAGCACGTTGTTCACTTGGTTGGGGAAGTCGCTGCGTCCCGTGGCCACAATGGCATCGGGCCTGGCATAAGTGGCTTCCATATAAGAAATTTCGGGTGTGGGGTTGGCCAACGCAAAGACGACGGGATTCGGTGCCATCGCCTTGAGCATCTCAGGGGTCACAATTTTTCCTACGGACAGTCCTAAGAATACGTCTGCGTTTTCCATGATATCGCTGAGGGTTCTCTTGTCTGTTTTACGCAAGAAGGGTACCAATGTGTCGTCGACACCTTCTTCTCTGCCTTCGTATAAAACCCCGAACTTGTCGGCCACCCATACATTTTCGGGTTTAACACCCAATGCGAAATAAAAGCGGATGCAGCTCTGGGCGGCAGCACCACATCCCGAAACGGCCACTTTGATGGTTGAAATGTCTTTCTTGACGAGTTCTAAAGCGTTTAGGAGCGCAGCGCCAGTGATGATCGCCGTGCCATGCTGGTCGTCATGGAAGACCGGAATGGGCAGTCGTTTTTTTAACTCCTGTTCAATGTAAAAGCACTCCGGTGCTTTGATGTCTTCGAGGTTGATGCCACCAAAGGTCGGGGCAATGCGTTGAACGGTTTCGATAAACGCATCGGGGTCTTTTTCATCCACTTCAATATCGAAAACGTCGATGTCGGCGAATTTCTTAAAAAGAATCCCTTTGCCTTCCATGACCGGCTTGGCGGCCAACGGGCCGATATCACCCAAGCCTAATACAGCGGTACCATTGGAAATCACCGCCACCAAATTGCTCTTGGCCGTATATTTATTTGCTGCATTGGGGTCTTCATGAATGGCCATGCACGGTTCAGCCACTCCTGGAGTATAGGCCAAACCCAAATCCAGGGCCGTGCTACATGGCTTCGATGGAACCACCTCGATCTTTCCTGGGCGTTTTTTGGAATGGTAAATGAGTGCGTCACCGTGCCGGGCCATGGAATCCTCCTTGCAATCTTCAACAGTCGAACACGACCAAAATGCAAAAGCAACCGCAGTTTTTTCACCAAATTAATTGATGAACGGTTCGAGGCGTCGTAATCCCAAAGCCTCCCAAACTCAAGGAGCAATGGCATGTCCCCCCTCTGTTTGATGGTGTTTTGTACCGTTCCAAGTGTTGAAAAAGGCAATGAAATCGCTCAAACCCTGGTGTCGGAGCGCCTGTGCGCTTGCGTCAATGTGGTGAATGAAATCCACAGCTTTTATTGGTGGGAACAGAAAGTACAAAAAGATCCCGAATCCCTGATGATTCTCAAGACCACTCCAGAAGGCTTTGAAGCGTTAGAAAAGCGTATCAAAGAGCTGCATCCCTATTCAGTACCTGAAATTTTGGGAGTTCCAGTGGTGAAGGGCTCGAAGGATTATCTGGATTGGGTCAAGGCGGAAACCAACACCCCGGCCTAGTCCTTTTTGAAGAGCGCGTTGAGTTTTTTTAACGCTTCGTCTTTGGAGCTGGAATGGGTGGCGACCGGTGGCTGGCTGGCGTCCCCAAAGAGTGCCGCAAGTTTCGCTTTGGCTGCATTGCTCGCTTGGGCGTCTTCCTGTTCACCTAACAATCTGGGCTTCCAATACTCGCAAAGATTTGCACGGTCTTTCTTTGCAACGGGGTCTGCAATGGTTTCTCTGCATTGGTTGTCTGCATACGGGTCGTGGTAGTTACAAGTGAGGCAGACATGAAGATCCGCAGCGCATGCCTCACATTCAGCGCGAAAGGACAGGTTTTGACTAAACAGGTGATCTTGATTGCAGTTTGGGCAGGAAATTTGTTCCATTATTTCACCAGGTTGAATGCTCAGAGGGGTGCTGAAGGGTAAAAAGTTTGCCCGCGGGCCTCTATAGTGATTTTTTATACCTATGTCCGCTCGAGCTCAAGTGCCTCCCAAAAGTCTGCTGCATAAATGCCGTTTGTTGTTGTTGTGTCTGATTTTGGCGCCGGCATCAGTTTGGGCACAATGGGAGGCCAAACCACTCAAGATCGTGGTTCTCCCGTTTGAAGGTAAGGGGACTGGGGGCTTAACGGCCGCAGAAGCCATTGAGCTTGAGTTGGAAATGGTCACCCACGTTCGTTTGGCGTCTAGCCGGGGGCCGCGTGTTGAGTTGAGCAAGCGCGCGCCTGATCAAAACTATACGGCAGATGATTTGGCCGCGGTGATGCAGCAATTCGAGTTGGACGTGCTCATCAGAGGCGAGCGTGTCGAAGGTGAAATGGATGGGTCACAGCTGAAAATTCTGGTGTATTCCATCGATGGTTTGCCCCGGTGGCAAAAAGCAATGCCTTTGCCAAGTAATCCCGTTCAAGCGGCATCTCGGACAGGCAAGCGACTGGTTCGGGTCTTGGAAGACTGGGAAACTTTACCACCCTTGGAAGAGGAGTTGGTGATTTCTATGGTGGATGAGCCCGAAGATGAGCCGCCAAGGCCTTTGAGCAAACCAACGCCAGCGCCCGAAGACCGCACTTGGGTGGCCCCCATGCCCAAAGTCGAACGCCAACCCAAGCGACGCGCCTCTTATGGGGAGCGAGCCGAACGTTTTACCCGGCGACGCGCGAGTTTATTAGATGATGGGCCCATGGGAGCAGATGTGGTTTCGGGCCAAAAAGATGCTAAAAGTGGGGAAGAAGACAGTCTTTGGGGCGTCGGATTGGGCGCGGGGATGTGGCGTTATCAGTTGAGTGGTGGGTCGGAGGCCTATGTGGCAGAAGTGGGGGCAGACGTCTATCCCACACTCGATTTGAGATTGAGAACGTGGATGTCGAGGTGGCTGGGTTTGGATGTTGTTGCGTCCGCATCCAAGTTAGATTTTGAAATTAACTCGGCGCCCACCTTGACCATTTCACCAGAAAGCTTTTCGGCATACCACATGTCAGCAGCTCCGGCATTGATGTTTCGTCTTTGGCGTGGAGAAGGAAAACATCCGTCATTCTTTGCGCTGAGGGCTGGGTACTTTTTTTCCATGGCCACCACTGAAGCGCAAAAGGTGAACGGCCAAAACACCACTTTGGTTCCTGGATGGCTGTTGCACGCACCGACCCTAGGTATGGGTTTTCGCCTTGGGGCTGAGGGCCCCGGTTTTTCTTGGGTGACGCACGTAGATGTACTTCCATGGGGCGTTTACCAAGAGACACCAGACAACCCAGGCGCCCAAGTGCAGCCCTTTGGGTGGGCTTTAGAAACCTTTGTGCGCCATCAGCTCCCAAAGGCTTTTTATTGGGAGGTGGGAATTGCGTCCCAAGGTCTATTGGCACAGTTCGATGGGGTGGGAGATCGACGTTCCAGCGATGGCGGGCCTTGGCGGGATGGCCGATCGAGCAACTGGTCATTGCGCCCCATGCTTCGGCTGGGAACAACTTTTTGACGTAAAAATCGCTTTTCTGTGCTTTTGTCTTCCGTGGTCTTCTGCTATCGCAACTGCCACTGGAGGTGTACCGTGAGCAAGATCATTGACGTCAAAGGACGAGAAATTCTGGACAGTCGAGGCAATCCCACCGTCGAGGTGGACGTGATGCTTCAAGATGGGGCAATGGGACGTTTTGGAGTCCCAAGCGGTGCATCGACCGGAGAGCGAGAAGCCCTCGAAATGCGCGACGGCGATAAGGCCCGATACTTGGGAAAAGGTGTCTTGAATGCAGTCGAACGGGTGAATGGGCCCATGCGAGAAGCAATCTTGGGCATGGATGCCTCTGCTCACAACGCAGTGGATCAAAAGCTCTTGGATTTAGATGGCACGCCCAACAAGAGCCATATGGGTGCCAATGGGATTCTCGGGATTTCAGTGGCCACCGCCCAAGCAGCAGCAAGTTCTGCAAAAATTCCGTTGTTTCGTCATTTGGGTGGAGCGGCCGCGAACGTTTTGCCTGTCCCCATGATGAATGTGCTGAATGGTGGGGCCCATGCCGACAATAACTTGGACATTCAAGAATTCATGGTGATGCCAGTAGGGGCACCGTCCTTCAAAGAAGCGCTTCGATGGGGGGCTGAAATTTTTCACGCACTCAAAGCGCAACTCAAGGGTGATGGTCTGGCCACGTCAGTTGGAGATGAAGGTGGCTTTGCCCCTAATCTTCAATCGAACGCCCAGGCCTTTGATTACTTGATGCAGGCCATTGAGAAGGTGGGCTTAAAGCCAGCCGATGAGGTCGTCTTGGCGGTTGATGCGGCTTCTTCAGAGTTCTTTAATTCGGAGGCCAACCAATACGAACTGACCGGAGAGGACAAAATTTTAGATCTTGAAGGTATGATTGGGTACTGGCGCAGTTTGGCGGAAAGCTATCCCATCGCCAGTATCGAAGACGGATTGGCCGAAAATGACTGGGACGGCTGGAAGGCTTTGACCGAAGCCATCGGCGACAAAGTACAGTTGGTAGGGGATGACCTGTTTGTCACGAACCCACAAACCTTAAAGGATGGCATCAACAAAGGCGTTGCCAATTCAATTCTCATTAAGCTGAATCAAGTCGGAACGTTAACGGAGACCCTTCAAGCTGTTTCTATGGCGCAGAAGCACGGCTACGGGACGGTTATCTCCCATCGTTCCGGCGAAACTGCCGACAATACCATTGCCGATTTGGCTGTGGCCACAGGGGCTGGCCAAATTAAAACCGGTTCTTTGTGCCGTTCTGATCGCATGGCGAAATACAATCAGCTATTAAGAATCGAGGATGAACTTGGTGGCAGCGCTCGGTATTTAGGCCGCTCTGTGATTGCCACTCTTTAGGACCCGGGAACCGAATGATGCGATTTTACTGCCCTAAGTTGCTATTTTTCATATTTTGCATGGCCATCGGCTTTCTACCTGCACTCAATGCCGATGCTTATACCCTGAAGACCGGCGACCAGATGCTTCGGGCCTTTATGGGAGGTTCAACCAATTTCATGCGTTACGAAGTGGTGACCAAAGATACACCTCCCAGTGCGTTTTTGACGGGTCTCAATTACGAATACGCCTTGGATGGGCCATGGAATGTGGTTGGTTCGTTTGCCCCTGGTTTTGCGGATGGTTTCATCGATGCCAGAATCGGTGGTGGGGGCAAATATCGCTTCAACCAACTGGAAATGCCTTTGGTGCCTTACGGAGAGGCCCAAATGGTTCTGGCGCTGGGGATTCCGACCCGTTACCAACAAGAGCACATCAATCTGGGGCTACGCACAGCCGCGGGCGTAGACTACTTCGTTATGCGTCAGCTTTCGGTAGGGCTAGAGCTCGGCTGGGAGGTCAGCGGCCTTTTAACCCCAGAAATAGCGGCAGAAATGTCTGCGGAAGGGCTGCTATTCCTCGGCTGGAAGTTTTAGACCCGCTTAAAATTAAACGATAATTCAGGCAAAAAGGGTCTTGCCGGTTCGATGCCCTTCCGCTAACGTCCGCCTCGCATGGCGAAACCCAATTAACGCGAGCGAGGTGCGAGCCAAATGAAAATATCCTATTTGTATCAGGGGTTTAAACCAGGATTGGCCAGTTGTTTGATGGCGATCCTTGTTTCAAGTTATCCAATTTATGCCCAGGACGAAGGCGATTCCTTCGATGAAGAGACTGTGGCTGAACCAGCCGAAGCAAAGGCACAGGGGCCACGACGTAAATCACACATCGTTCCCGATCGCGCACCACGTGCGGGCCAGCGTCTTATCGACGAGAAATTGCATCCCACTGCGGGACGGTTTGAGCTGACTGGTTTTTACAATGCGTCGCTTAACGACAAGTACGTGAAACACCAAGGCGGACATGGGGCTCTGTTGTACCACTTGTCCGATTGGATGGCGCTCGAATTGTTTGGGGGCAGCATGTTGGGCAAGGAAAGTAAGATCCTGTCTAAAGTGCGGGTGAGTGGCGATTCTTATGCGCGCACGAGCAAGGGCGAATGCGGCTGGGACCCGCTGGGGGCCTGTGAACCAGAGCTTCCCGACTTGTATCAGACCACATGGTTCGCTGGGGCGGCGTTCCAATGGGCTCCGGTGTACGGCAAGCTTTCAATGGTTTCAGAGTACGATTTGAGCTTCCAGCTCTACAGCATCCTAGGCGGTGGTATCGAAGGTATTCAAAAAGAACTGAGTACCCCCGGGGAGATAAGCTCTTCCTACGCCAATCCCGATGGTTCCACTGATCCAACCACCGCGTTGAGTCTGAACTACGGGTTGGGCTTTCGCTTCCTGCCGTTCAAGCACGTGGCCTTGAGGGTGGAATTACGGAACTATTTTCGTCAAAACCCCGCCGTCTGGGAATATGGCACGGGCAACGGTGACAAATGCGAAGAAGGTTACATCCTCAATGATGGTGAAACCGACAACTGCCTGCCGGACTATTCCAACATTGGATACGTCCAGTCCGGTTTGAGCATCCTGTTTTAATACCTCTCACTGATTCGAGGAACCCACATGAAGATTTGGATAGTCAAAAGTTTTATTGCAATCGCGATGGGGATCGTCTTGGTCCCTCAGACTGCATTTGCGCAAGAAGATGACATCGATGCCCTGCTGGAAGGCGACGACCCAGTTGAGGACCCACTTGCTGAAGATGCCGGTGCTTCCGAAGAAGAGGCTGCTGCTGATGAGTCGTCAGCCGAAGCGGCCCAGCCAGCCCAAGAGGGTGAGGCCGCGGAAAAAGACGAGACCGCCGATGTTGAGACCATTTTCGTGATTCAACGTAAGCCCATCTTGGTGGGTGGCGCATTCGAACTGTCACCTCAGTATGTGCAAACGGTAAACAGCCGCTTCATCAATCATACCGGTTTCATTTTGTCTGGCGTGTACCACCTTAAAGAGAATGTGGCGTTCGAAATCGCGGGTGGCAACCTTTGGGCCTCAGATACAGAGCTCACACAAGAACTCATTCAGAAAGAACATTTGGCGCCTGAATACGTCAAGTTTTATGAGCTGACCTGGTTGGCCACTGCCGATATGCAATGGTCGCCGATTTACGGAAAACTTAGTATTTACGACCGTGTACTTGGTGAATTTAATCTTTACCTTTCAGTGGGTGGGGGTTTCACCGGTCTGCGACTGGAAAATAAGCGTGACGACCCAGGCAACTACCTGGTGGAAGGTGCGTCTCAAATTACTGCGACCTACGGCGGTGGCTTGCGGTTCTATTTCACAGATTGGTTCGGTGTCCGGTTTGAAATCCGAGACTACGTTCAGGCGCTGGCGGTCTATCAGGACCAAACCCAAACGGGTGAGTCCAGCTATGACGTAGCGAACACTGTGCTGTCGCAACTCGGTGTCAGCCTGATCTTCTAAGAAAACCTCAGTTTAAACAGCGCCTCAATAGGAATTGTTGATGAAAAAAATGACAAACACACTGCTTACCGTCTCTCTTCTGACGCTCGTCTTGGCCCCTCAAGGTCTTTTCGCACAAAACATTGATAAGGCGGTTCAGGCCTACAAGAGCGGCAACTATGTAGACTCAGCCATTCGCTTTTATGAAGTTTTGAACTACGAAGAAGACCCTTCCTTAGTCGCAGAAGCCGAGTATGGGGTGGCCTCCTCCTTGGAGAAAACCAAACTGTACCTGTCAGCGTTCAAATATTACGCCATCATTGTGCAGGAAGGTTCCGACCACCCATTCTTCGCAAAAGCCGTCGAAGGGTTATTGGATGTAGGTGACGCTTTAAAGGATGATGTCTATGTGCCTCAAATCCTTGATAGTATTTACGATAGCAACCACAATGCATTAAAGCGACTAACCGGAGACGTCTTGCCACGAATCCATTATGCCGTGGGCGAGCGTCTTTTCCGCGTGGGGGATTTCAATGTGTCTCGAGATTTTCTTTCCACCGTGCGCGAGGGCAGCAGCGTGTATCCTGCCTCTCAGTACCTCATCGGGCTCCAATATGCCCGTATTGGCCAGTCCGCCAGTGCGCGTCGTAACTACAAGAAGGCGAACGTTGCCTTCGAAAATGTTCGTCGAACAGTACCATTTAAAGTAGAGGACAAGGACCTCCAAAACCTACGGGATATGGCCTCCTTAGGCATTGCCCGCTTGAACTACGAGCGCGCTTACCTCAAAGATGACGGAGACCCAGAGCGTGACCGTCTGATCAACCTGGCCATCAGTGAATATCGAGATATCCCCCGGTTCTCACAGGGATGGGCTGACGCCATTTTTGAACGCGGCTGGGCACACGCTGTAAAAGGTGAATACGGCAAAACATTGGGCGCGGTGCGAGATTTGTTGTCTCCTTACTTTTACGACAACTTTTATCCTGAGGCGTATATTCTCCGAGCCATTGCGTACTATTACAACTGCCAGTGGGACCGAGTGGCCGGTACGCTCAAAGAGGCGAATGAGCGCATTGAGCCTATGGTAGGGGCCTTAGACGAAGTTTTGGAACAGGATTACGACGCGGAGGAATGGTTCACGCTGTTCCAAAAATCCATGAAAGCCGGCACCGAGGGTGGCGAAGGCTTGATTCCTTGGCCAGTGGTGGCGCAAATCTCCTCCAGCCACAAATACATCAAACTGATGCATTTCCTTAAAGAGGTAGAGCGGGAGCAGTTGTTCTTCACCAAAGACCCAAATATTGCTCGGGGACACCTCGGCCGCGATATGTCAGATTACGTTGACGAAACCCGCAGCAGCTTTGTGCGCGGTATCGGAAGCTGGATCCGGTCTGAGTTGAAACGCTCCAAGAATGATTTAGAAGGGGTCTTAACCCGTATCACCATTGTGGATCTTGAGACCAGTACCGCTGAAACCGAATGGTTGAGTATTGGTCGTGAAATTGGCGGGAAGGTTAGAACCCGGCTGCCGCGTCCATTCGTGCCCAATGATACTTTTCAGTTCTGGTGGCATCGCGGAGAGTACTGGTTGGATGAGCTCGGATTCCACGAATACACCATTAAAACGGAATGTTACGAATAAAGGCTTCTTTCCAAACGCCCGAAAACAGGGTGGCTTGAATAAAACAACGGATTTTTGCATTTAATACACAAGAGGTTTTGCATGATGAAAAGGTGCTCCAAGATGATAAAGAACAGCGGAATATTCCTCACGGTTCTTTTACTGGCCGCTGGTACAGCTTACGCACAAGATAACAAAGCCAAGAGTGATGATGAGCTTCGAACCACAGGCCCTGCATCCATGAAATTACCCTCTTCTGAAAAGAAGATGGATTTTTCTGCTAAGGCGGATAAGAAACGGGATGAAACGATTGCCAAGCTCAAAGAGCTGCTGGCAGACCCTAAAATGGCGTCCCGAAAAGGCGTGCTCATCTTCCGTCTCGCAGAGCAGTTTTGGGAAAAAGCTAAATTTAAATACCGCATGGAATTCGAAGACTTCGATAAAGCCTTTAATGAATGGGTTGATAACGGACGCCAAGGTAAAGAACCCAAGCTCGAAGATTACACCCGCAAGTCTGCTGCCTATAAAAAGCAAGCCATTGCCAACTACAAAGTGGTGCTGACTAAATACCCAGATTACCCTCGTTTGGACGAAGTCTTGTACATCATGGCGTACAACCAGTACGAGGCCGGCAAAAAGAAAGACGCGCGTAAAAACTATTCCACCTTGATTCGTAAGTTTCCCAACAGTGAATACGTGGCCGATTCCTATCTGGCACTGGGTGAGCATTACTTCGCTTCGAACAGCCTCATCAAGGCCACCAAAGCTTATAAGTTTGCCTATAAAGTGGGTAAAGAGCGTAAGAAGCCCAGCGTTTTCATGTACGCACTTTACAAGCTCGCTTGGTGCGATTTCAACGCTCAAGAGTACGCGCAGGCCCTCAAAAAGTTTAAAGCGGTGGTGACCGCATCCGAGCAGGCCGAAAACCGGGCCAAAGCTGCCGCCGCGCAGGGTGGGGGGTCCAGGGATGCCATTCGTCTGAAGCGAGAGGCCTTAAACGATATGGTGCTGACCTATAGCCAGTTGGGTGAAGTAAAAGAGGCCTACGTGTACTTGGGTAAGAAAGCGGGCAAAGAGCGCGCTTATCACCTCACCGACAAACTGTCGCAAATCTACCACAATCAAGGTAAGTACCAAAAGCA
>MDTD01192032.1_pt1 | contig 36146 bp, 35 predicted proteins | sample 811221 | NCBI WGS metagenome assembly MDTD01 (sample SAMN05326646, study PRJNA326480) | marine metagenome | isolation source: seawater | place: Pacific Ocean: South West | collected 2011
ATCTCGCCCTCCAGCAGCGGCAGGTCCAGCGTCTTGTGGATGGCCAGCCGGGTGCCGCGCACGGCCAGCGGGGCGTTGGAGTTGACGATGTCGGCGATCTCGTGGGCCCGCTCGAGCAGCCGCTCGTGTTCGACCACCTCGGTGATCATCCCGAGCTCGTAGGCACGCTGCGCGTTCATCCGCTCGTGCTTGCCCATCAGCGCCATCCGCAACGCCACCGAGCGCGGCAATGCCCGCGCCAGTCGCACCATCTCCCGGGCGGCTACCAGGCCGATGCTGACGTGCGGGTCGAAGAACGTCGCCCTGTCCGAGGCGATCACGATGTCGCCGGTGGTCACCCAGTCCAGGCCGGCGCCGCAGCAGATGCCGTTGACCGCCGCCAGTACCGGTTTGGCCATCCGGCGAAACGGGGGAGTGCCCTCCTGCGGGGCCTCCCACTGGTCGTAGGTGGACAGATAGGGCCGCTCGTAGATGACCCTGCCGTCCTCGGGGATCTCCTTGACGTCGGCTCCGGTGCAGAACGCCCGGCCGTTGCCGGTGACGATGATCAACCAGATGTCGTCGTCGCCCTCGGCTTCGTCGTAGGCAGCGCGCAACTCGGTGATCATGTGTGGTGACAGCGCGTTGAGGGCCTGTGGGCGGTTCAACGTGATGGTCGCGGTGTGTCCGGTCACCTCATAGGTGATGGTGTCGTAGTCCTTGGGTGCCCCCACGTGGTGTCCTTCGCTCATCTGCCTTGGAATTCCGGTGCGCGTCGATCTCGGAATGCGGCCAGACCCTCTTTGAAATCGGTCGTCCGGCATGAGAGTTCGAGGCTTGCGAGCTCATGGGCCATGGACTGGACAAGGGTGGCGTGCAGGCCGTAGTTGATGGCCTGCTTGGCCAGCCCGATCGCCACCGTGGGCCCCGACGCCAGTCGCTCGAGCAGCTCGTCGGTGGCGGTGTCGAGCTCGTCGTCGGCGACGGCGTCGTGGATCAGACCCCACTGCGCCGCCTCGGATCCGCTGACCTGCTCACCCAGCAGCAGCATCCGTTTGGCCCTGCTCACCCCGGCCAGCCGAGGCAGCAACCAGGTTGCACCGGAGTCCGGGGTGAACCCGCGCTCGATGAACGGCTCCCACACCGTGGCGTCCGATGTCGCAACGGTGAAGTCGGCGGCCAGTGCCACGTTGGCGCCGAGCCCGACCGCCCACCCGCGCAACCGGCATACCACCGGAAGCTGAATGGTGGCGACGAGCTCGACGAGCCGGTTGGCCGTATGCGGGATTCGCCGGGTCAGATCACCGGTCCTGGGGCGGCCGGCGTCGCTGTTGGTGGCCACCCAGTCGGCGCCGGCGCAGAAGTCGGCACCGGCGCCGGTCAGGCACACCGCCCGCAGCGAATCGTCAGTCGCGGCCTTGGTCAGGATTCCCACGAGGTCGTCGATCATGCTGTGGCTCAGAGAGTTTCGCCTGTGCGGGCGGTCAAGGGTGATGCGTAGCACCGTGCCTTTGCGGTCCTGGCGCACTGCGCCTGCGTCGGCGTCATCGCGCACCGGCTGCCATCCTCTCCGGGTGTGGCCGAGGGCGATACAGATAGCCATACCGTTGGTTGTTCGATTACTATCCTGTACAACTTAGCAAGGAAAGGCCTTCCGCGGAACCGTGTCAGTGCAGCGCATTCGCCAGCCCCGGGTGGCCGAGCTCGTGGCATCCCGGTTGCGCGACGACATCCTGACCGGAAGGCTCACCGAGGGCGACGTGCTGCCGTCGCAGGAGGCGCTGTTCGCCGAGTTCGGCGTCAGCCCACCGGCGGTCCGGGAGGCCGTTCACATCCTGGAGTCCGACGGACTGATCTCGGTCCGGCGCGGCAACGTCGGTGGCGCCGTGGTGCATCTGCCGTCGGCCGAGCGCACCGCGCAGATGATCAGCATGGTGCTGCAGACCCGCGCGGCGACACCCGCCGACGTCAGCGACGCGCTGGTGCACCTCGAGCCGGTCTGCGCGGGGTTGTGCGCCACCCGGCCCGACCGGCTGAGCGAGGTGGTCCCGTACCTGCGCGAGGCCATCGACGCCCAAATCGAACAGCTCGACGTGCCCGGACGTTATGTGCCCAACGCCCGCAGGTTCCACGAACAGATCGTGGCCCGGTGCGGCAACGAGCCGATGATCCTGGTCATCGGCTCGTTGGAACTGATCTGGTCGGCCCACGAGTCCTCGGTGTGGAACGGCGAACACCACGAGGAAGATCCGATGGATCCCACGACGATGCGCGCGGCGTTGCGTGACCACGACCGCCTGGTGGGGGCGATCGCCGACGGCGACGCCGTGCGTGCACAACGACTGGCGGCCGACCACCTGGCCGCTGCGCGGCGCAACACCCTTGCCGCCGGGGCGGACAAGACCATCCAAGCCAAGCTGATCTCGAATCCCGACTGAACAGGATCGCCCATGTCCACCTCTGCCGATGACCGCGTGCTGTTCGACGCCGACCGGGACACCCGCATCGCGACGATCACGCTCAACAATCCTGCGCAACGGAATTCCTACGACGCCGCGATGCGCGGCCTGTTGTCCCGCTACCTCGACCAGGTAGCGGACGACGACGATCTGACCGTCGTGCTGCTGCGCGGCGCGGACGGCGTGTTCAGCACCGGTGCAGACATGAACAACGCCTACGGTTGGTACGGCGCGGCGGGCACCGACAAGCCGGCCGAGTCCCGGAAGGCGCGTCCCAGCCAGCGCCGGCGGCTCACCGTGGATCGCCAATCGTTCGGCTTCTACCACAACCTGCTGGGGTTCCCGAAGGTGACCGTCGGGGAGATCAACGGCTATGCGCTGGGCGGTGGATTCGAGATGGCCCTGATGGCCGACATCGCGGTGATCGGGCGCGACACCAAGATCGGGATGCCAGCGACGCGGTTCCTCGGCCCCGCGTTGGGCAGCCTGCACATGTTCTTCCACCGGCTGGGTCCGGTGCTCGCCCGGCGACTGTTGCTCACCGGTGACATCATCACCGCCAGTGAAATCGAGCACCTCGGGGTGTTCACCGACACCTGTGATGGGGCGGCGGTGGAGCCGCGGGCGCGCTACTGGGCGGAGAAGGCCGCGAAGATGCCGGCCGACGGTGTCGTGATGGCCAAAGAAGCGTTCCGGCTTGTCGAGCAGACCCAGGCCTATCAGGGCGAGGAAGTCGCCAGCTATCTCTTCCACGCTTTTGGCACGAATCTGCAGTTCGCTCCGGGCGAGTTCAACTTCGTCAAGACCCGCGCCGAACACGGCACCAGGGAAGCGTTCCGGCTTCGGGACGAGCACTTCTTCGTCCCCGAACCCGAACCGGAACCGGGCCAGACATCCGAGTGACCCGACTCACTTACGGCCCGCGCTACAGTATCTGTTAGTTTTGTAACGCTGCTTTCCGCTGAAACCGAGGTCGAGATATGCCTACACCCGTCATCGTCGGTGCCGCCCGAACGGCCATCGGCCGGTCTTTCAAGGGTGCGCTGGTCAACACCCCACCCGAGACGCTGATCACCACGGTGCTGCCCGAGGTGGTGCGCCGCTCGGGAGTCGACACAGCCGACATCGATGACATCATCTTCGCGGAGTCACATTACGGCGGAGGCGATCTGGCGCGCTACGCGGCTGACGCCACCGGGCTGTCGCATGTGCCCGGCCAGTCGGTCAACCGGCACTGCGCCGGCAGCCTCACCGCCATCGGCAACGCGTCGGCGCAGATCGGATCCGGAATGGAGCGGGTCCTGATCGCCGGCGGGGTGCAGTCGTTGTCGATGACGCCGCTGGTCAACTGGCGCATCCCCGGCCCCGAGCTGAAGTTCGAAGAGAAATGGATGCCGCCCACCCACGTCGAGACGCCGGATGCGCCGACCCGCGACATGTCCATCACGGTGGGGTGGAACACCGCACAGTCCTACGGCATCACCCGCGAAGAGATGGACGCCTGGGCGGCGCGCTCGCACCACCGCGCCATCGCAGCGATGGATGCGGGCAAGTTCGCCGACGAGATCGTGCCGTTGAAGATCACCCAGTTCGACGGATCGGTCGTCGACTTCAGCGTCGACGAGCATCCGCGCCGCGACACCACCGTGGACAAGCTGGCCGGGCTCAAGGTGTTGCATCCCGAGATCGAGGGCTTCTCGATCACCGCGGGCAACGCCAGCGGGACCAACGACGCCGCGGCCGGCGTCGCTGTCGTCGAGCGCGACTACGCGGCCGCCCACGGGCTGAACGTGATGGCCACCGTCAGGGCCTGGGGTGCGGCCGGGGTGCCTCCCCGGGAGACCGGGCTGGGCGCAGTCAAGGTCATCGGCAAGGTGCTCGACCGGGCCGGGCTCAAGCCGTCCGACATCGCACTGTGGGAGATCAACGAAGCGTTCGCCTCGGTGCCGATCGCGGCGTGCAAGGAGTACGGCCTCGACGAGGAGCTGGTGAACTTCTCCGGTAGCGGCTGCAGCCTCGGCCACCCGATCGCCGCCTCCGGGGCCCGGATGGTGACCACGCTGGTCTACGAGCTGCAACGCCGCGGTGGCGGCATCGGGATGGCGGCCATGTGCGCCGGCGGCGGCCAGGGCGGCGCCGTGATCGTCGAGGTCTGAGACTCGGGGCTCACGTGCGGGCGGCAGTCCTGCTGCGGGCGCCGGTAGCCGCGCTCTTGGCGGCCTTGCGGGCCGGTTTCGTGTTCGCCTCGAGCAGTCTGGCGGCATGATCGAGGATGCATTCGAGTCCGAACTCGAACGTGCGATCGTCGGACGCGACGCGATGGTGCCCGGCTTGGACGATGGTCGCCAACAACGGTGTGCTGTCCGGGTCCACCGATTCGTCGATGTCGCGGGGGTTGTCCTCGGCGGCGAGGTTCTTTTCTCGGAGCCGCTGTAGCACCACCGACCCCCGGACGTGCGTCGACATGGCCGAATAGGTGTCGAAGGCCTGTTCGGGTGACAGTCCGGCCTCGACCAGGCTGTTGATGGCCTTCTCCACTTCCTGTACACCCACCTGGGCCGTCCGGGGGCTCAGTGCAGAGCGGATCAATATCAGATCGCACAGGATCGGGTTGCCGTTGAAGGTCTCGCGCATCGAACGGGCGTGGTTGGCCAGCGTCTGGCGCCAGTCCTTGGCCTCGACATACGGGGTGGCGAAGGCGTACTGGCTCAGCGCGCGGTCGGTCATCGCGTTGAGCAGGTCATCCTTCTTGCGGAAATACCAGTAGATGCTGGTGACTCCGACGCCCAGATGTTTGCCGAGCAGCGGCATGCTCAGGTTGTCGATGCCGACCTGCTCGGCGAGTTCGAACGCGCCCTTGATGATGTCGTCGGGATTGATGGAACCGCGCTCACGCCGCTGGCGCTTCTGTGCGGTCACCTGCTTCGCCACTGAGGGCACCTCCGTCGTCGTGGTTGCCGCTGCGCTCGGCTCACCCGGTGGATGAGGGCCCGATGAATCCGGCAGCGGGTAATCTGGAATGCGCCTTTGCGGTCTTCGCGCTGCTTCGCTGTGCCGGTAGACCCTACCGGCAGATGGCGGGCCGGGTTCGGCCGGCGGCGTTCCACCCTAATACTGTAAGCCCTATAGTAAGCTTTTCCAGCGATACGTGCGATGATGCATCACCGGGTCGAAGGGGTCATGGTGTCAGACGAGGTCTTGCTGGAGCGCCGGGAGCGGACGCTGATCATCACCATCAACCGGCCGGAGGCGCGCAACGCGTTCAACCTCGCGGTGGCCCAGGGGCTGGCCGACGCGATGGACGAACTCGACGACACCGCCGAACTGTCGGTGGCTGTCATCACCGGTGCAGGCGGCAACTTCTGTGCCGGCATGGACCTCAAGGCGTTCATGGCCGGCGAGGTGCCCGCCATCGAGGGCCGCGGGATCGGCTTCACCGAGCATCCGCCACGCAAGCCCGTCATCGCCGCGGTCGAAGGGTACGCGCTGGCCGGCGGCACCGAGATCGTGCTCGCCACGGATCTGATCGTGGCGGCCAGGAACGCCAAGTTCGGGATCCCCGAGGTCAAGCGCGGTCTGGTCGCGGCCGGCGGCGGACTGCTGCGGCTGCAGAAACGCATCCCGTACCAGAAGGCGCTCGAACTCGCCCTGACCGGGGAGAGCTTCACCGCCGAGGAGGCCTCCGGCTGGGGCTTCGTCAATGTGCTGACCGAGCCGGGCGAGGCCCTGGCCGGTGCGCTGGAGCTGGCCGAGCGGATCACCGCCAACGGCCCGCTGGCGGTCGCGGTGACCAAAGAGGTCATGACCAAGTCCGCGGACTGGACCGAAGCCGAAATGTGGAAGAAGCAAGGCGAACTGGTGATGCCCGTGTTCGCGTCCAAGGATGCGATGGAGGGGGCCACCGCCTTCGCGGAGAAGCGTAAGCCGAACTGGACGGGCACCTGACGGGTCCGACATGGACCTTGGCTTGCGCGATGCCACCGCAGTCGTCATCGGCGGCGGTCGCGGCATGGGGCTTGCCACCGCACGGTGCCTCGCCGAGGACGGCGCGCGTGTGGCCGTCGTCGGCCGGTCGGTCGATGTGGTCGAGGAAGCCGCTGTCACGCTCACCGAATGCGGTAGCCCCGAGGCTTTCGGATTGGTCGCTGACACCGCCGATCAGACTCTGGTGGACGCGTTGTTCGACGACGTCGCGCAGCGGTGGGGTGGGCAACTGAACATCCTCGTCCACACCGTCGGCCCCAGCGTGGCAGGAAACTTCGAGCAGCTCACCGACGACCAGTGGCTGGCGGCCGTCGAGGCGGGCGCAATGGGCATGGTGCGGTGCGTGCGCAGCGCGCTGCCCCTGCTGCGTACGGCGGAATGGGCCCGGATCGTGAACTTCTCGGCGCATTCGACTCAGCGGCAGAGCGTCATGCTCCCCGCCTACACGGCGTCCAAGGCGATGGTCAACAGCATTTCGAAGAATCTGTCCCTGTTGTTGGCCCCAGACGAGATCATGGTGAACGTGGTCTCTCCGGGCAGCATCGCCTCCGAAACCCTGCTGAGCTGGGCCGAGTCGGTGGGGGTGGACGGCACCGATCCCTACGCGCTGATGTCGGCCGTCGACGAACACTTCGGTCACCCCGCGCATCTGCCGCGGGCCGGTCTGCCCGACGAGATCGGTCCGGTCGCGGCGTTTCTGGCTTCGCGGCGCAACTCCTACATGACCGGCGCCAACATCAACGTCGACGGTGGCAGCGACTTCACCTGATTGACCGAGGAGCGGACAATGGCCAAAGCTGCAGAGGCGCGGGACTGGGCGCGGGTAGCGCTGCGCGGTATCGGCGACTCGCTGTACACGCCGTTCTGCGGGGTGGACGGTGACGACATCGACTGGGCGGCCTACCGGCAGCTGGTCCGCTACTGCGTCAGTGACCTGGGCCACGAAATGCTCTGGTGCACAAGCGGTGTCGCCGAGTTCTGGGCGCTGACCATCGAGGAGCGAAAGCGGTTGCTCGAGGTGGCGCTCGAGGAGGCGCGGGCGATCAACCCCGACGTGGTGGTGCAGTCCTGCACCGCGGCGATCGCGGCCAAGGACTGCCTCGAGCTCACCCGCCACGCCGAGGCGGCCGGCGCCGACATCGTGTACCTGCAGACGCCGATGATGGAGACGCACGGTGGTGAGGGTGTGCTGAACTTCTTCCGCTACATCGCCGACCGCACCGACATCGCGCTGGGGATGTTCAATTCACCGTCGTCGGGGTATGTGCTGACCGCCGCCGAGAGTGCCCGCATCGCGACCGAAATCCCGGCGGTGTGCGCCTCCAAGGAGGGAGCCTTCCGGCCCGCCAACAGCAGGCGCCTGCACGAACTCGCGCCGGAGCTTCTGATCTGGGAATGCGACACCACCGTCTACCGGGCCGGCTGGTTGCGTGAGGGCATTGTCTGTGCCGCGCAGCTGGGTACGGCCGGCTACCTGATGGAAACCCCGCAGCGGCGGGTCTTCACCGAGTACTGGAACCTGATCTGGGACGGCAAGCTGGTCGAGGCGATGGACTACGCCAGAGTCAGCGGCCTGGATCGGTTCGAGGCCGATCGGGGTCCCTGGTTCACGTGCTATCCGGGCCGGCCCGACTACTTCACCCACTGGGGTGGCGCGTTCAAGTACGCCGCGTCGCTGCTCGGGCTGCCGATCGGTTCCCACCCCGAATCGCGTCCACCGCAGGCGGCCCTGCCCGAGGCTGCCAAGGCCCAGTTGCGCGATGCCTACCGAGGTTTCGGTCTGATCGAAGGGTGAGCTCGAGGGCGCCAACGCGCCTTGCGGAAGGCTGTACCGATAGGTGTACAGTATGGCAAACACCCAGGTTGAAGTGCGGGGAGCTGATCAATCGATGAGGCAGTCGCGGTGACCGTTTCCGATACGGCGAGCCCCGTGTTGTTCGACCTGCGGGACAGTGGTGTGGCCGTGGTGACGTTCAACAGGCCCGAACGGATGAATGCCTGGGGCGGTGGACTGCCCGGCGCGTTCTACCGGTGCATCGACCGTGCCGAAGCCGACCCCGACGTGCGGGTGATCGTGGTGACTGGCAACGGTCGCGCGTTCTGCGCGGGTGCGGACATGGGTGACCTCGACACCATCTGCGAGGCGAGCGAGTCGGCGGGGGACGCCGATGTGACGCAGTTGGTCGGCGAGCGGCATCCGTACTTCGTCACCGAGCTGCGCAAGCCGGTCATCGCAGCGATCAACGGAGCCTGCGCCGGGATGGGTTTGACGCAGGCGCTGATGTGCGACATCAGGTTCGCCGCCGCAGGGGCCAAGTTCACTACGGCGTTCGCCCGCCGCGGACTGATCGCCGAGTACGGCATCTCCTGGATCCTGCCCCGCCTCGTCGGCTGGGGCGCCGCCCTGGATCTCCTGCTCACCGGGCGCACGTTCTACGCCGAAGAGGCGCTGGAACTGGGTCTGGTCAAGGAGGTCGTCGCCCCGGAGGAGCTGTTGCCGCGGGTCCTGGCCTACGCCGACGACGTCGCGCGCAACTGTGCTCCCAGCGCGCTCGCGGTGATCAAGCGACAGGTCTACGACGACGCGCTGCGCGACATGGTGGCGACCAGCGCACAGGCCGAGAAACTCATGCACGAATCCATGCAGCGCCCCGATTTCATCGAGGGCATCACCGCCTTTTTCGAGAAGCGTCCGCCGGACTTCCCGCCCCTGAAGGAGGACATGCCATGACGACACATCAGGTGCAGCCCTTGGACTACCGCGCGATCGACGTCGACAACCACTACTACGAACCGATCGACTCCTTCACCCGGCATCTGCCCAAGGAGTTCAAGCGGCGCGGCGTGCAGATGCTCACCGAGGGTAAGCGCACGTTCGCCGTGATGGGTGGTGTCGTCAACAACTTCATTCCCAATCCGACGTTCGATCCGATCATCGAACCGGGGTGTCTGGATCTGCTGTTCCGCGGCGAGATCCCCGACGGGGTCGACCCGGCGTCTCTGATGAAGGTCGACCGTCTCGGCGATCACCCCGAGTATCAGAACCGCGATGCACGGGTGAAGATCCTCGACAAACAGAACCTCGAGACCGTGTTCATGTTGCCGACGTTCGCGTGCGGGGTCGAAGAAGCGCTGAAGAACGACATCGAGGCGACCATGGCCTCGGTACACGCCTTCAATCTGTGGCTGGACGAGGATTGGGGCTTCGACCGTCCCGATCACCGCTTCCTGTCCGCGCCGATCATCTCGCTGGCCGATCCCGACAAGGCCGTCGAGGAGGTCGACTTCGTGCTGGGCCGCGGCGCCAGGATCGTGTGTGTGCGACCCGCGCCGGTTCCTGGTGTGGTCAAGCCGCGCTCGCTGGGCGACCCGGTGCACGATCCGGTGTGGGCCCGGCTGGCCGAGGCCGGTGTACCGGTGGTCTTCCACCTCTCCGACAGCGGCTATCTCGCCATCGCGGCGCTGTGGGGCGGCAAGGCCACCTTCGAAGGCTTCGGCAAGAAGGACCCGCTCGATCAGGTGCTGCTCGACGACCGGGCCATCCACGACGCGATGGCCTCGATGATCGTCCACCAGGTGTTCACCAGGCATCCGACGCTGAAGTTGGCCAGCATCGAGAACGGATCCTACTTCGTCTACCGGCTGATCAAACGGCTGAAGAAGTCCGCCAACAACGCCCCCTACCACTACAAGGAAGACCCGGTCGAGCAGCTGCGCAACAACGTGTGGATCGCGCCGTACTACGAGGACGACGTGAAGCTGCTCGCCGAGACCATCGGCGTGGACAAGATCCTGTTCGGGTCGGACTGGCCGCACGGTGAAGGTCTGGCCGACCCGATGGCATTCACCGCCGACATCCCGCAGTTCCCCGAGTTCAGCGCCGAGGACACCCGGAAAGTGATGCGGGACAACGCGCTGTCCCTGCTCGGGGTCGACACTCTGGTCACGGCGTAGCCGCGATGGGGGAGTGGACCATCGGCGATGTCGTCGACGCCATCGCTGATGTCGTCGGGGACCGGACCATGACGGTGTGCGGTGAGCGCAGGACCACCTACGCCGAGATGGCTGAACGTACCCGCCGCGTGGCGAATTTCCTGGCGGAGCGTGATTTCGGTGTGCACTGCGAGCGAGACCAGCTCGACGGCTGGCAGTGCGGCCAGGACCGGATCGCGTTGATCATGTACAACGACCGCTACCCGGAGACGGTGCTCGGGGCGCTGAAGGCCCGCTGCGTGCCGGTCAACGTCAACCACCACTACACCCCGCGTGAGGTGGCCGAACTCCTCGACTACGTGAAGCCGCGCGCGGTGTTCTATCACCGGGCGCTGGGCGCCAAGTTCGCCGACGTGCTCCCGCCGGCCGGGGCGGAACTGATGGTCGCCGTCGACGACGGCAGCTCCCACGCGGCCCTGCCCGGCTCCGTCGACCTCGACGAGGCCATCGCCCACGGTGATCCGGACACCCGGATCACCGGCTCACCGGACGACCTGATCATGTACTGCACCGGCGGCACCACCGGCCGGCCCAAAGGTGTGCTGTGGCGCCAGAGCGACACCTACGTGTCGTCCATGGTGGGCGCCGACCATGAATCGGCCACCGAGATCCACGACAAGGTGCGCAGCAATGCGGGTCCGCCCTGGTTTGCGGTGTCTCCGCTGATGCACGCCGCGGGGCTGTGGACCGTGTTCTCGGGTTCGCTGGCCGGGACACCGGTGGTGCTCTACGACGATCGGGTGAAGTTCGACCCCAGGTCGGTGTTACGGACGGCCGAGCGCGAGAAGGTCGGCTTGATGACGATGGTCGGCGACGCCTACGCGGCACCGTTGATCGAGGAGCTCAACCGCGACAGCTATGACCTGTCCGCCCTCTACGCCATCGGAACCGGTGGGGCGGCAACCAATCCCAAGCATGTGAGTGCCTTGCTGGAAAAGCTTCCACAGCTGACGATCATCAACGGCTACGGGTCGACGGAGACCGGAAACATGGGGTTCGGGCACAACCAGCAGGGATCCAGCCGCGACACCTTCGATCTGCGCGAGGGCGGCACCGTCGTCTCGGCCGATCGGACCAGATTCCTGGCGCCCGGCGATCCGGAGGTCGGCTGGGTGGTCCGGCAGGGCCGGATCCCGCTGGGCTACTTCGACGATGCCGACGCGACCCGCACGACCTTCCCGGTGGTGCAGGGGCGGCGGGTGGTGGTCTCCGGTGACCGGGCCAGCCTGGAAGCCGACGGGACGCTGCGGTTGTACGGCCGGGACTCGCTGGTCGTCAACACCGGCGGCGAGAAGGTGTTCGTCGAGGAGGTGGAAGCGGTGCTGCGCGCCCATCCCGCGGTCGCCGATGCACTCGTGGTGGGACGTGACAGCGACCGCTGGGGCCAGGAACTCGTCGCGCTGGTCGAGCTTCGGCCGGGCGCCGGCGCGACGAGTGCGGATCTGCACACCGCCTGCACCGACGAGTTGGCACGCTTCAAGGCGCCCAAGGAGTTCATCGTCGTGGACAAGGTACGCAGGCTCGGCAACGGCAAGGCCGACTACCGGTGGGCGAAGGGCAGAGCCGCCCAGCGTGACGCGTTGGCGGGACAGCCGTGACCGAACCCCCGAAAGTGATTGACTGCCTGGTCAACGTCCACTTCGGCGAGACCGCCAAACAGCCCGAGTTCATGGTCAAGGTGCGCGACGACTACTTCAAGGGACCGCAGTCGCTCTACGACCAGGTCGAGCTGCCCGCGCTGCTCGACGAGATGGACGAACACCGTGTGGCCAAGGCGATTCTGATGGACAACCTGGTCAAACCCTCGGTCACCGCCCGCGCGTTCGCCGAGCAGCGGCCCGACCGTTTCGCGCTGGCCGTCGGAGGGGTCAACCTGCTGCGGCCGGTGCCGGCGCTGGCCGAACTCGCCGCGGTCAGCAGGGACCTGCCCGTCGCCTATGCCGCGGTGGGGCCGAGCTTCTGGGGCGACGGCATGTATCCGCCCAGCGACGCGGTGTACTACCCGCTCTACGCCAAGTGTGCCGAGCTCGGGTTGCCGCTGTGTGTCAACACCGGCATCCCGGGCCCGCCGATCCCGGGTGAGGTGCAGAATCCCATCCACCTGGACCGGGTGTGTGTGCGCTTCCCGGAACTCAAGCTGTGCATGATCCACGGCGCCGACCCGTGGTGGGAGATCGCGATCCGATTGCTGATCAAGTACGCCAACCTGCGGATCATGACCTCGGCGTGGTCGCCGAAACGGTTGCCCGACAGCCTCCTGCACTACATGCGCACCCGAGGCAAGACCAAGGTGATCTTCGCCTCCGATTGGCCGGTGCTGCGGCAGAGCCGGGTGGTACCCGAGGCGCTCGCGCTGGATCTGCCGCCCGAGGTGCTCGAGAACTATCTGTTCAACAATGCCGAGAGTTTCTTCTTCGGACAGGAGATCGACTGAGTATGGACCGCTACGAACTGCGTAGGCTCGATTACAGTCTGTCCGAGGATCATCGGGCGCTGCAGGCCGCGTACCAGGATTTCTTCGCCACCCGGTGTCCGATCGAGACCGTGCGCGCGGCCGAGGAATCCGGATTCGACAAGAACCTGTGGGAACGGTTGTGCGCCATGGGTGCCACGACGATGGCGTTGCCGGAGTCCGCCGGTGGTGACGGTGCCACCCTGGTGGACCTGACGCTGGTGGCCGAAGAAATCGGCCGGAGGTTGGCGCCCGTGCCGTGGATCGACCACATCTGCGCCGCCCGGCTGCTGGCCAGGTTCGGTCTGGCGGAGGCCGACGTGGCCGCCGGCACCACGCTGGTGGCGCTGGATCCGCAGCAGCAGGCCGCCTCCGGGGCCAGATTGATCCCGGCCGGATCCGTTGCAGACCGGCTGATCCTGCGCGACGGTGACGACATCGTGGTGGTGAGTTTCGCGTCCCGGCCGGCACGGGTGGACAACATCGGCAAGCTGCCGATGGCGTGGGTGGATCCCACCGCCGCCGACAGCCGCACCGTGCTGGCCAGCGGTCCCGATGCGCTCGCCGAATACCAACGCGCACTGGATGAGTGGCGGTTGCTGACCGGGGCCGCCCTGGTCGGGCTGGTCGAGGAGACGATGACCATCGCCGTCGAGTTCGCCAAGACCCGCTACACGCTGGGGGTACCGATCTCGACGCTGCAGGCCATCTCACATCCGCTGGCCAACATTGCGATCACCGTGCAGAGCGGACGCAACCTGGCCCGGCGCGCCGCGTGGTTCCTGGACAACGAACCCGACGAGCGGCCCGAGCTGGCGCCGTCGGTGTTCGTGTTCATGGCCGAGGAGGCGGCCAGGGCGGCGACGATGTGCGTCCACGTGCAAGGCGGATTGGGTGTGTCCGCGGAAGCGGCGGCCACCGCCTACCTGGTGCGGGCCCGTGGATGGGCGATCGCCGGCGGCGACCCCGGCGCCACCGCCACCCGGATCGCCCGGCTGGTGGCCGCGCGGGAAGGACGGAGCTGAACCATGGATTTCTCCCATGTCGAACTCTGCGATGAGGATCGGGCGTTCCGCGACGAGCTCCGCGCCTTCCTGAGCGAACTCGTCACCGACGACGTCATCCGGCGCGACCGGGAGACCGGTGACAACTTCGACGAAGGTGTGCACCTGGCCCTCGGAGCTGCCGGCTACCTGGAACGCGACTGGAAGCCCGACAGCGAGCGGGCCTTCACCCGGGTGCAGCGCCGGATCTGGGAACTGGAGAAGCGCCGGGCCCACGTGCCGTGGGTGACCTCGGGAACCACCGCGATGATCGCGCGCTCGGTGGACAAGTTCGGTTCCGCGGAACTCAAAGACGAAGTGCTGCCTGGGGTGTACAGCGGGCATGTGCGACTGTGCCTGGGCTACACCGAACCCGAGGGCGGATCGGATGTGGCGACCTGCAAGACCCGCGCTGTGCGCGATGGAGACGGCTGGATTATCAATGGCTCGAAGATGTTCACCACCGGCGCGCACAATTGCCAGTACGTCTTTCTCATCACGAACACCGACCCGGACGCCCCGAAACACCAGAGCCTGACGATGTTCCTGGTGCCCCTCGACACGCCCGGGGTGGACATCCAGGGCATCCGCACCGTGGACGGCGACCGCACCAACATCGTCTATTACAGCGATGTGCGGGTCGACGATCGGTACCGCCTCGGCGCGGTCAACGACGGCTGGACGGTGGTGCGGGAGCCGCTGAACGCCGAGCACGGGGCGGTTGACGCGGCCGACGACGGGTTGGCGGACGTGTCGATCATGATGCATCAGGCCATGTTCATGGCCACCGCGGTCGACCGGGCCGCGCAACGGTCCGACGTCACCGATGGTTCGGTGGCGTACCGGTTGGGCCGCAGCGTGGCCCGGCTGGAGGCCGCGTTGTCGGCGCCCAGCATCTTCGGCCGGGTGGCGCTGGCGCAGACCATGCGCGACATCTCACCGGATCTGATGGATCTGCTCGGTCCCGCGTCGGCGTTGCCGGTCGGCACCGACGGAGCGGCCGACGACGGCGCCGCGGAGTACATCTACCGCTTCGCGCCGCTGGTGGGCATCTATGGCGGCACCCTGGAGGTGTTCCGCAACATGATCGCCCAGTACGTGCTCGGCCTCGGCAAACCCAGCTACGCGGCCACGAAAGCGTCGTGAAGGCCCCGCCGCGCGCCGGCCGTGCGCCAGGGTGCGCTTCGTGAACGTCACCAATCCGAGCGGCGAGTGTGAACTCACGGCGAAAAGTCATGCCCGTTGTCGCACTCAGTTCACGCTCGGCGTGAGTAGGTGAGCGGCTAGGTGGTCAGGATCGTCGCGCCGGCGGTGCCCGGCGCGCCGTAGAGCTGCGCGAATCCGACCTTGGGCGCGCCGGGGATCTGCCGGTCACCGGCTTGGCCGCGCAGCTGGCGGACGATCTCGTGTACCTGCCGCAGCCCGGACGCGCCGATCGGCTCGCCGTTGGCCAGCAGTCCGCCGTCGGTGTTGACGGGCATCGAGCCGCCGATCTCGGTGGCCCCGTCGGCGAGCAGCTTCTCCTGTTCGCCGTCAGCGCAGAAGCCGGTCTCGGCCATGTGGATGACCTCGGCGCCGGCGTCGGTGTCCTGCAACTGGATCACGTCGACGTCGGCCGGTTCGATCCCGGCTTTCTCGAAGGCGGCGCGCGCCGCGTAGACGGTGGGGGAGACGTCCTCGTCGACCGGCGAGAACGTGGTGTTCACCTCGTAGGCCCCGTACTTGCGGGTGCGCACCTCGACCGCGCGCAGGTAGACCGGCTTGTCGGTGTAGCGGCGGGCCAGGTCGGCGCGGCACATGACGACGGCGGCGGCGCCCTCGTCGGGCGAGCAGAACATGTACTGGGTGAGCGGATAGTTCAGCATGGGCGAGTTCAGGACGACCTCTTCGGTCATCGGCTTGCGCCGGAACGCGTTCGGATTGCGGGCGCCGTTGCGCAGATTCTTGGTGACCACCCGGGCCAGGGTTCGGTGGCTGATGCCGTGCTCATGTAGGTAGCGGTTGGCCTTCATGCCGAAGAACTGGGTGGTCAGATATTGACCGTTCTCGGCGTACCAACTGGGCATGCCGACCAGAGACGGATCCTCGGTGAACGCGCCACGGGGATGCTTGTCCATGCCGACGGCGATGCCGATGTCGTAGTCGCCCAACCGGATTCCGTCGGCGCAGGCCTTGGTGGCGCTGGCGGCCGTCGCGCACGCGTTGAACACGTTGGTGAACGGGATCCCGGTCAGGCCCACCATGCCGACGATGGCGTCGGGGTTGGCGACCGTCCAACTGCCGCCCACGCCGAATTGGATGTCGCGCCAGTCGAGCCCGGCGTCGGTGACGGCGGCGCCGATGGCATCGACACCCATCTCCATCGCGGTCTTGCCTTCGAACCGGCCGAACGGGTGCAGCCCGACACCGATGATCGCGACATCGTGCATGGTGATGGGTCCCTTCGGGTCACGGTCCAGGATGAGTCAACGGTAAACATTACGGTAATGATCGCGATATTTGACCGGTGCGGATCAGCGGCGACGCACCAGTTGCGCCTGCTGGATCGCCGCCACCGGCCCCTGACCGTCGAAAAGCATGCCGCGCGAGGCGCCGACGCCGTCGCGACCGTAGTGGTTTTCGGCGCGCACACCGATCCACTGGCCCTCGGGCAGGCGGTGGATGTGCACCGTCAGGTCGGTGTTGAGATAGGTCCAGTGCTCCGGGTCGAGCCGGCTGCCCATCCCGTTGGCGATGTCGGCCACACAGAACAGACGCTGGGTCGCGGTCATCGGCTCTGCGAGGACCAGGTCGACCAGCGGCCGGGCCCAGCATTCGGCCTGCTCGCTGTGGAGGATGTCGTTGAGCCAGCGCCAGTCCAGGCTCTGGATGTAGGTCCCGGCGACGCTGTCGTCGGGGTAGCGGGTGAAGCCCTCGCCGACGGGCCGCATCGGCGGGGTGGGGGTTTCGGGCAGGTCGTCGGTATCGGTGCGGCGGAAGCGCCACGCGCTGGCGGTGGCCACCGGCCGCAGCGCCCCGTCGGGTCCCGGCCCGAGCATTTCGGCGCCGATGAGCTCGATCTGTCCGCCGGGGCGTCGTATGTCGGCGCGGACCCACAGCTGGTCGCCGACCGGAACCGGGCCGAGCAGGTCCACCACGACGCGGCTGATCCGGGTGTCCGGGCGGGCCGCGCATTGTTCGATCGCGCGGACCAGCAGGGCCGATACCGGCGCCGCGTTCTGCATGGACGAACCCCAGGTGCTGATCACGTGATCGGAGGCCGCGAAGCGCTCACCGCGCCGGTCGTCAGCGTCGAGGAGCTGGTAGTAGGCGTCGGTCACGGTCGGTGTCCTGTCTTGCGTTCGCTGGTGGCCAGCAGGATATGGTGACGCATATCGAAAGCACAACCGGATGCCTTACAGGAGGATGCCGCGTGGCCGCCGACACCGAGCATGACGCCGTGGTGTTCGACCCGTTCTCCGCGGACTTCTACCGGGATCCGCACGCGTTCTATCCCCGGCTGCGGGCGCAGGCGCCGGTGTTCTACAACGCCGACTATGACTTCTACGCGCTCAGCCGCCACGCCGATGTCGCCGCCGGATTGAAGGATTTCACGACGTTCTCGTCGGCGTACGGCGTCGATCTGGGAATGGTGCGCACCGGACAGAAGGCTCCGGCCAAGATGATCATCTCGATCGATCCGCCCGAGCATCGGGTGATGCGCAGCCTGGTCAACAAGGTGTTCACCCCGCGCGCGATCAGGGCGTTGCACGACATGGTGTCCGACACCGTCGACCGGTTTCTCGCGGCAGCGTGCGACGCGTCCGCAAGTTCGAGTTTTGATGTGGTCAGCGACTTCTCGGTGTACTTCCCGGTCGACGTGATCACCCAGATGCTGGGGGTGCCCGAAGAGCAGCGCCAGCAGGTCAGGCTCTGGATCGACGAATCGTTGCACCGCGCGCCCGGTCAGATCGACATCTCGGAGTCCGGCAAGCAGGCGATGGCCGAGATGTGGCTGATGTACTACCAGCTCATCCAGGAGCGGCGTGAAGCTCCGCGCGAGGACATGATCAGCGCCTTGATCGCGGCCGAAGTGACCCGCGATGACGGCACCACCGACCGGTTGCGCGACTCCGAGATCGCCGGCTTCGCCACGCTACTCGGCGGTGCCGGCGCCGAAACGGTGACCAAGCTGGTGGGGGGCGCGGTCGCCACCTTCGCCCGTCACCCCGAGCAATGGCAACAACTGCTCGACGACCGCACCCTGATCCCCGCGGCGGTCGAGGAACTGCTGCGCTATGACGCGCCGGTGCAGTACAACGTGCGCCGGTCCACCCGCGAGGTCAGGCTGCATGGCGTGACCATCCCGGCCGGCGCCCCGGTGTTCCTGCTGGGCGCCTCGGCCAACCGCGACCCCGATGCCTGGACCGCGCCGGACACCTTCGACATCAGCCGCGATCGCACCGAGGCGCAGAACCTGGGGTTCGGCTACGGCATTCACAGCTGCCTGGGCGCCGCGCTCGCGCGAATGGAAAGCCGGGTCGCGCTGGAGAAGTTGCTGGATCTGATGCCTCGCTACGAAGTGCTCTGGGACGGCTGCCGCCGCGTCAGCATGCAGAACGTCGCGGGCTACTCCCATGTCCCGGTCCAGATCCTGGTGTGAGGCTCAGCGCGGGTCGATCAGGTCGCGCAGGCGTTCGGCGGGAAAGACCTCGCCGCGGGCCCGCCGCACCCGCTCGGCCAGGCCGCGGTCGGAGGTGGCGACCCGCACCTGCTCGGGGTGCGGATCGGCGGCGAGCAGCGCAACGATCTCGTCGTCGGCGGAATTCGGTGCCGGTGCCGGTGCGTGGGTGACCGTGATGACCGACGATGCGATCGGAGGGGTCGGCGGGCGTTCGAACACCACCGTCACATCGGCGTTCTCGCGCACCGCCCACTGTTCGAGGCGTTCCACCAGTGCGCCCATCGCGGCGCGGCGGTCGCGCCACCATCCGTCAGGACGGCAGCCGATCACGTTCATCCCGTCGACAATCCAGCGCACCGATTCGACACTATCCCCGACGGGTGCATGCGAAGGTGGATGACATGGCCGACACCACCACCAACGTCGAACACAAGGTGACGTTCTGCCGCATCTGTGAGCCGCTGTGCGGCATGGTCGCCACCGTCGAAGACAGCAGGCTCGTCGCGTTGCGGCCCGACAAGGACCACCCGCTGTCCACCGGATTCGCGTGCCAGAAAGGCATCGCCTTCACCGAGGTGGTCAATGATGCCGACCGGGTCACCATGCCGCTTCGGCGCACTCCCGCCGGTTTCGAGCAGGTCGGTTGGGACGAAGCGATGACCGACATCGCTGAGCGGCTCTCCGGCATCGTGGGTGAGCACGGGCCGGGCGCCGTCGGCTGGTACATGGGCAATCCGGGGGCGTTCAGCTACGCCCACGTGATGTCGATCCTGGCGTTCATCAAGGGCCTGGGCCGCGGCACCCACTTCTACACGGCCTCCTCCCAGGACACCAACAGCCGGCTGATGGCCAGTCAGCTGCTCTACGGCACTCCGATCTCGGTACCGATACCGGACCTCAACCGCACCGACCTGCTCGTCGTGATCGGCGCGAATCCGGTTGTCTCACACGGTAGTTTCCTGACCGCGCCGCGGATCAAGGACCGGATGAACGACGTCGTCAAACGTGGCGGGCGGGTAGTGGTGGTCGATCCGCGCCGCACCGAGACCGCGGCCGCGTTCGAATGGTGCGGGATCGTGCCCGACACCGACGCTTACCTACTGCTGTCGCTGCTGCAGGTCATGTTCGACGAGAACCTGGTCGATGCGCGGCGGATCGGCACGCAGGCCGACGGGCTGGGCTGGCTGCGCGCGCTGGTGGCGTCCTTTGCGCCGGAGGCGACGCAGCGGCATACCGGTATCGATCCCGACGTCGTGCGCGGGTTGGCGCGAGACCTCGCCGCGACGCCGCGCGCGGCGATCTACGGGCGACTGGGCACCTGCGTCGGGCGCCACGGCACCCTGACCTCGTACCTGATCGACGTCGTCAACCTGGTGGCGGGCAACCTCGACGTACCGGGCGGCTCGGTGTTCGGCAGCCTCGGGCTGCCCGGCCAGCGGCTGCTCAACCTCGTGATGGGCGGCGTGCTGCGCCGCACCTACCGGCGCAGGCGTTCGCGCATCGGCGGTTTCCGCTCGGTGATCGGTTCCGAACCGGCGGCGCTGATGGCCAAGGAGATGCTCACCCCGGGGCAGCGCCAGATCCGGGCGATGTTCATCAGCGCCGGCAACCCGGTGTTGTCGGTGCCCAACGGACCCGAGCTGGAATCAGCGCTGGAGTCGGTCGAGCTTTCGGTGGCGCTGGACTTCTACCTCACCGAGGCCACCGCGCACTGCGACTACGTCCTGCCGGTCACCACGATGTACGAACGCGACGATTTCCCGCTGACCTTCCAGATGTTCCAGGCCACGCCGTTCCGTCAGGCCACCGAGGCCGTCGTCGACCCGCCCGGGCAGGCGCGCCAGGAGTGGCAGATCGTCGCCGACCTGATCGGGCGCCTGAGCGGACAGTCGACGGTGTTCGCGATGTTCGGTACGGCCAACCGGTTGCTGCGCCGGGCCGGCATCGAGTTCACACCTCGCAGGTTCGCCGACGGCATCATCCGGGTCTGCGCGGGCGGCGACCGTTTCGGATTGCGCCGCAGCGGGCTGACGTTCGACCGGCTCACCGGTCAACACGCCCACGGAAAGGTCCTCGACGAAAACCTGGCCACCGGTGTCCTCGGTTCGGTGATCGGCTATCCGAAGCGCCGGATCCGGCTCGCCCACGACGACATCGCCGCCGAGATCGCCGGGATGACCCGCCGCGCAGAACCCGAGGGCTTTCCGCTGCGGATGATCGGCATGCGCGAAACCCGTTCGGAGAACTCGTGGATGCACAACGCACCGCTGCTGATGCGCGGTGATCGCGGCCAGCACGGGCTGATCAACGCTGACGATGCTGCCGAATTGGACATCAGCGACGGGGCCGAGGTGACGGTCAGTTCGCCGTACGGCCGGATCCGCGTTCCAGTTTGCGTGACCAAGGACATCGTGCCCGGCGTCATCGCGGTGCCGCACGGCTGGGGACACAAAGGGACCGGCGGGTGGCGGTTGGCCAACCGCGCAGGCGGCGCCAACGTCAACCAGCTGACCTCCAGCGACCCCGACGACGTGGAGGCGTTGTCCGGGATGGCCTGGTTGACCGGGGTGCCGGTGCGCCTCGACAAGGTGGATCCAGCCCTAGCAGTCCCCGAAAAGCCCTGACGCGCAGCGCGTCAGGCGATGGCACCGCTTTCCTTGAGCGCCTCGATCCTGTCCCAGTCCAGGCCGAGTTCCATCAGCACGAGTTCGGTATGCTCGGAAGCCTGCGGAGCGCGGGTGGTCTCCAGCGGCTCGTGGTTGAACTGCACCGGCCCCCGTACCACTTTGAACGGCTTCCCGCCGTCGCCGGCCTCGACCTCGACGATCATGTCGTTGGCGATGGCCTGCTCGTCGGTGGCCAGATCCACCAGACTCTGGAACGGCGCCCACTGACCTTTCATCGACTTGAGGTGCTGACGCCAGTATTCGAACGGCTTGGCCGCGATCGCCTCCGTGATGAGTTGAACACCGGCCTCGGCGTTCTGGATGAGCGGCAGCACGTCGCAGAAGCGCGGGTCGTCGGCCAGTTCGGGCAGGCCGAGGTGTTCGAACGTGTCGCGGATGTAGCCGGTCGGGCTGACGATGCACAGGTTTATGGTGCCGCCGTCGGAGGTCTGATAGTTGGCCATGAATGGGTTGACCGACGTGGTGGCGCCGGGCATCAGCGACCGCATCGTCTCACCGGTCTCCATGCCCTGTGTCACGCTGGCGCCCGCGGCCCACCACGCGGTGCTCAGCAGCGACACGTCGATCTCGACGGCTTTGCCGGTGCGCTCGCGGTGGAACAGCGCCGCGGAGATCCCACCGGCGATGTTCATCCCCCCGATCGAGTCGCCGAAGGCCGGAATACCCTGCGGCAGCGCGCCTCCCAGCTCCTCCGGGGTCAACGCGTGCCCGACGCCGCTGCGGGTCCAGAACGCCGTGCCGTCGAAGCCGCCGACCAGCCGTTCGTCGCCCTTGTCGCCGTAGGCGCTGCCACGTGCGTAGATGATGTTCGGGTTGACCGCGCGGATGTGCTCGATGTCGAACTTGTTCTTCTGTCGCGCCTGGGGCATGTAGTTGGTCAGGAACACATCGGCGGTCTTGGCGATCTCGTAGAGCACCTCCTGCCCTTCGGGAGTGGACACGTCGATGCCGACGCTGCGCTTGCCGCGGTTGGGGTGCTCGATGAGGGGATGGCGGTTGGGGTCGAGCTGGAAGCCGCCCATGTTGACGAAGCCACGCTGGGTGTCGCCGCGTACCGGGTGTTCGACCTTGATGACGTCGGCGCCCCAATCCGCGAGGATCGCACCCGCGGCGGGCACGAAGGTGAACTGTGCAACCTCGAGGACCCGAACGCCCTGCATCACCTTGATCACGGATTTCCTCCTGACGACGGCTCGATGATGTCAGCGCGAGTTTAGCGGAACAGAGTTACTGTAATAGTTACCGTTGGTCTTCCAAGAAGATGGTGCGGGGGCGCCAGGTGAGCGACGTGAGATCGCTCCCGTGAGTGAGAAGCCAGGGCTGTGAATCCGGGCCGACCCACAGCCAGGAACTCTATTCCGCGGCTTAGGCGGAGGCGGACCGGAACGTCACCGGCAGCGCCGTCGGCGACCGGAACGGCTGGCCGTGGATGTGCGGGTCGTCGTCGGTCACCAAGCGGATGTCGTCGAGCCTCGTGAGCAGGCATTCGACGGCGACCCTGGTCTCCATCCTGGCCAGGTGCAGCCCCATGCAGGTGTGCTCGCCGGCGGCGAAAGAGATGTGCGGGGTCCGCGTGCGGAAGATGTCGAACTGCTCTGAGCGTTCCCAGCGGCGCTCGTCACGGTTGGCCGACCCGATGCAGACGTCGATCACCGAGCCCGCCTCGATCGGCACGCCGTCGATCTCGGTGTTCTCACTGGCGTAGCGCTGCACCGTGGTCAGTGGCGTCTCGAAGCGCAGCGCCTCCTCGATCGCCGATCCGATCAGGTCATGATCGGCCGTGACGGCGTCGAACTGGTCGGGATGGGTCAGCAGCAGGTAGAGCAGGTTGCCCGAGGACCGGTAGGTGGTCTCCAGGCCGGCGGGCAACAGCAGCCGCAGGAACGAGAAGATGGCCTCGTCGGTGAGACGTTCACCATCGATCTCGGCCGACACCAGGTCGCCGATGATGTCTTCGGTGGGCGCCGAACGGCGCTGGTCGATCTGAGTCAGGAAGTAGTCCTTCAGCTCCGTGGAGGCCTCGAAGGCGCGCTGGTAGTTCACTGCGTAGCTGATCAGCGCCACGGCCCGCTTGCGGAACCAGGGAAGATCCTCCTCGGGGAGCCCCAGCAGCTTCGAAATCACCCGGGTGGGGAATTCAAAGGTGAAGCCCTGCAACAGGTCCGCCTCGCCGGCGTCGATGAACTCGTCGATCAGCGAGTTGACCACCGGGCGGACGATCTCGGGTTCCCAGCGCGCCAGCGAGCGCGACTTGAACGCCGCGGAAACCAGATTGCGGTGTGCCCAGTGCGTCCTTCCCTCCATCGCCAGAATGGTCGGGCCGATGAACAGGCCGATGGTGGAGTCGTAGATCGTCGAGTTGAACGCCTTGGCGTCACGGAACACCCGGTTGACCGCGTCGAACGACATTGCGGCGTAGACGTTCTGCGGAGTCATCGAGGCCGGGGTCTTGGACCAGTCCATCACCGAACCGCGAAACACGCCGCCCTCGCGTCGTCGCCGGGCGAACATCGGGTATGGGTCGCGCAGGTCGATGGGTTCGTCCATCGCGGCGTCTTGTACCGGCGATTGCACAGCTGGGCCTCCCATCGGCTCTGCGCATCTGTCTGCAAAGACGTACTGTAATAGTTACAGTAAATGCTGTCGAGGATGTGCTGCCGCACCCCGGCACCGGGGCCGTTCGGGTGGAGGAGTGAGATGGTGACGCTGCTCGACGCGCCGGCCCGCCGGCAGGAGCCGATGTCGGAGATCCTGGAGCGGCAGCGCGCCTCGTTCACCGCGGACGGGCCGCCGGGGCTGGCGCTGCGGCGTAATCGGATCGACCGGCTGGGCGCACTCGTGCTGGACAATTCCGACGACTTCGTCGACGCCATGGCCGCCGACTTCGGGACCCGACCCCGGGAAGGCTCGCTGTTCACCGAGATCATGGGAATGCTCTCGGTGATCGAACACACCAGGTCGCATGTGCGGCAATGGATGCGATCCACGACCCTGCTGCGCGCGGCTCGCCTGGTGGGACTACGCGCCGAGGTCGACCCGTCCCCGCTCGGTGTCGTCGGCGTCATCGGCCCGTGGAACTTCCCGCTCAACCTCGTGGTGCTGCCCGCCAGTGCGGCATTCGCCGCGGGGAACCGGGTGATGATCAAGATGTCGGAGGTGACGCCGCGCACCGCAACGCTGATGGCGGCCCTGGCGCCGGCGTACTTCGATACCACCGAGCTGCACGTCGTCACCGGCGACGGCGACACCGCTGCGGCCTTCGCGGCGCTGCCCTTCGATCACCTCTTCTTCACCGGGTCGCCGGCGGTCGGTGCGTTGGTCCAGCGCGCCGCGTCGGCGAACCTGGTCCCCGTGACCCTCGAACTCGGGGGCAAGAACCCGGTGGTGGTGGCGCCGGATGCAGACCTCGCCCGCTCGGCGTCGCGCATCGCGTCGGCTCGCATGATCAATGGTGGCCAGGTGTGCGTCTGCCCGGACTACGTGTTCGTGCCCGCACACCGTGTCGACGAATTCGTCGGCGTCGTCCGCGACACGCTGCGCGCGATGTTTCCGGCCATCGTGGCCAACCAGGACTACTGCTCCTCGGTCAATGAGGCGAACTTCGATCGCGTGGTGGGTCTCATCGAGGATGCCCGCGCCAAGGGCGCGCAGATCGACGCCGTGGCACCGCCCGGTGAGGTGTTGCCCGATCCGGCGACCCGCAAGATCGCGCCCACCATCGTGCGCGGTGTCGACGACTCGATGCGGCTCGCCGACGAGGAGAGCTTCGGGCCGGTGCTGACGGTGCACGCCTACGACCGGCTCGACGACGTCATCGACTACGTCAACGCGCGTCCCGCGCCGCTGGTGGCGTACTGGTTCGGCCCCGACGGTCCCGACTTCCGGTCCTTCGTGGAGCGCACTCGCAGCGGCGGCGTAGCACGCAACGATTTTGCCGCCCAGATGATTCCGTCGGCAGCACCGTTCGGGGGAGTGGGCCGCAGCGGGATGGGCGCCTACCACGGCAAAGCCGGGTTCGATGCGTTCAGCCACTACCGCACCGTGGTGGGCAGCGATCTGCCGTTCACCATCACCGGCCGGGCGGCACCGCCGTTCGGATTGTCGACGCGGGTGACCACGGCGTTGACGTTGCGGATGGCGCGCAACCGCACCCGGCGCCGCCTTGGCAGCTAGTCAGCGCCGGTGCGCTGTCTCGTCTCCGTCCCATCCGTGGCGTTGTGCTTCGGTAGCACTGCGCTGCCGGCGGGCGGGGGTAGGCGCCAGCTGTCGAAGGCCATCGCCAGCATGGCGTATGTGCCGACCACGAAGATGAGTTCCATCGCCTGATGGGTTCCCAGTGTGTCGGTGAGCTGACGCCACGTCGACGGTTCGGCGCGGCCGTGGTTCAGGAGCTCATCGGTCGCTCGGAGAACGACCAGGTCGGCTCCGTCGAAACCGGCATTGCCGGCTGCCAACTGCTCGATGTCACCGGCAGACACGCCACCGTCGCCGGCCACCTTGACGTGCTCACCCCAGAAGAACGCCGAGCGGCGGCTGTGCGCGACACGCAGGATCGCCAGCTCGCGAAGTCGCAGGGGAAGTTCGCCCCGCTGGAGTAACCAGCCGTTGTAGGACAGGAACCGTTGGGCCATCTTCGGGTGGCGGGCGAGCAGTCCGATGATGTCGAACTTCAGCGGGTCGGCGGCATGACCGGACCCGGCGCGCGGAACCTTGTCGCCCGGCAGGCCCATGAGCGCACCGAACGCGGCGTATTCGTCGTCACCCCATTCCTCGGCCGTCAGCGGCGACAGCAACGGGCCGCCCGTCGTCGCATCTGTCATGTTCGCCGTCCTCCGTTCACGCCGATGACCTGTCCTGTCACATAGGATGATTCGTCCTGGCAGAGGAAGATCGCGGCATTGGCGATGTCCTCGCGGCGGCCCGCACGCCGTACCGGGGTGATCTTGGCGAAATGATCCAGCGAGCCGGTGAACCGGCCTTCATCGATCGCCTTCTCGAGCATCGGGGTCACCACCATGCCCGGTGGGATGCATCCGTGCGCTGGTCGGTCACGGGGTGTCCTCGGCGGTCCCGAAGCTCGGCAACATGGCCGGGTCGGGCAGTTGCATCTGCAGGTAGACGGCGATGTATCGGATCTTGTTCTCGGTGCTGAACTCGTAGACCGAGGCGGTGTTCACCACATTGCGGAATTCACCGATTTCGCTGTACTCCTCGAGTTCGAGTAACACCAGCTCGGCGGCCTCGGTCAGGCGCTGGTAGGAGCAGTCCCAGCTCGAGGACCTGGCCCAGTTGGTCAGGAACTCGGCGTACTCAGCCCAGTTCATCACTTCCTTGAACGGTCCGATCCGGACGAAGTTCTCGGTGTCGATCAACTCGGCCAGCGGCCCCCAGCTCTCGACGGTGAAGTCTGGCTCTTTGGCACGTTCTACGAGTGTCTTCATCGTCCGGCTGTATTCCAGTACCGCCCGTGAACGACCGGTGGTCTCGTCGATGACGTCCTCGATCGTGGTCACACGGTCACCCCGGCGGCTGCGAGGGTGCGCTCCAGGGCGTCGAGGTATTCCCCGGTGCCGTGGAACGGGCCGTGAACACCGAGCGCGACGTCGAGGAAGGCGTTGTACTCGTCGTTGACGTGGGTTTCCCAGCGGATCAACTCACCGGCCTCGTTGGTCTCGATGAAGCTGTAGGAGTAGAAGCCCATCTTCACGCCGGCTTCGGTGTGCCCTTCCCAGCGTGTCTTCATCACCAACCCGTTGTCGGCCGGCCAGTAATCGAAGCCTGCCGGCTTCCAGTCGGGGAAGCTCAACGAATACGCCTTGGCCTCCATGGTGGAGGCTCTGGCGGTGTCTTCGGGAAACTCGCTGAACTTGAACACCTGATCACCGGTGAAGTACGGAGACACATACACCCCGTCCTCGGCGAATTTCCATGCGTCAGCGAAGGCCTCACCGTCCTGCACACCCTGCCTCAGGTAGGCGTCGCGGTAGGCCTCGGCCATCCGGACATGGTGGGCGATGCGTTCTTCGAGAATCAACGTGTCCTTCTTTCGAGATGAGTCGGAGTGCTGGTCGGGATCAGCGGGAAGCGGTCTGGGTCATGTAACGGTCGACGACCGAATGGAAGTGCGCGATGACGACCTCCTCTTTGACGAGGGACATGTGGTCCAGCCGGTCGTTGCGCAAGCCCTTCTGCTGGCGTGGCATCTGCTCGTAGTCCTGCTGCAATGCCTCGAAGTACTTGTAGCTTCCAGGTGTATCCACCACGATCGGCTCGGCTCTGACCGCATCCCGAAATTCCTCGGGCACATACATGTAGCTGGCGACATGCCAGATGCACCGGTTCGGGTCGCCGCCGGGGTGCGGGGCGGCCATGATGACGTGGCATTCACCCGCGCGCACCGTCATGAAGTAGTTGGGGAACAGCACCCAACCCTGGTTGTCGACCATCTGATCGTCGGTCAGCGCGCTGACGTCGAGCCCCATACCGGTGAGCACCTCACGGGTGGCCTGTTGCAGCAGGGCGCGAGGTGTGACGTCGTCGGGGAACTGCACCTTTCCGTCCTCGTCCTGGAAGGGCGCGAGAAGTTCCTGGAACCGCGGGATCACCGCAACGGTGCCGGGGAAGGTCTCGGGCAGCGCCAGCATCCCCTCGACCTGCTCCTGCGCACTCGCACCGGCGACCTCGAACGGAGCCACCGCCACGCTGTGATTCTCGAAGAACCTGTAGCGGGCGGTTCTCGGGTTGATATGCAGCACCTGCAGTAGCTGGGGATGGATGCCGTCGATGTGGTAGCCCTCTTCGAAGGCGTCCATGACGACCTTCCAATTGCACTCGATCGGCTCGCTGACATCCATCACGGTGATGAACTTGTCGATGTTGTAGGGCTCGAGCAGCTCGACGACCTCGACGCCCAGGTATTCCCGCAGCGGTGGGGCGCCGGGATCGGGGTTCAGGAAGATGAAGCCGGCGAAGGTGTCCACCGCCACCGGCAACAGCGAGTTCTGTTCCTTGTCGATCGGCCCGGCAAGGTTCTCGCGCAGCATTCCCTTCAACCTGCCATCCAGGTCGTAGGACCAGAGGTGGTACTGGCACAGGAAGCCGCGCTTGGCATTTCCGGTTTCGGTGATGCACAGAGCATTGCCGCGATGCCGACACGCATTGACGAAACTGCGTAACTCCTGGTCTTTTCCACGGACGACGATGAACGACTGGTCAACGATCTGGTATTTCTTCCAGTCGCCGGGCTTCGGGACATCCTCGACCCGTCCCACGATCTGCCAGGCCTTCTTCCAGATCGTTTCCCGCTCGCGCGCAGCGTATTCCGCGCTGGTGTAGCGGTCGGTGGAGATGGACATGGTGAAGGTCCCGGGCAGCACGTCATCGAGGTTCGTGCCGATGCCCGATGCGGGATCGAGCCATTCGCCGGGGCGTGTCGGTGGCACAGGGGTCTCCTTTGTCGAGGGCTGGTCATGGACCGGGTCACACGTTCCGAGGGTGTGATTGGAGTCACGATATACAGCAATGTATCAATGATTCAAGTATGTATATAGTGGCCGGTGTCACACTGCGACGCGGGCGAAGGGGTCGGCCAGACCATGGGCTATCGATTGGAAGTCATCACCGACAACGTGCCCGAGGCGCTTCGCCGGGCCGGCGGGCTGATGTTCGACTATGGCCGCGCCGGGTGGCAGGTTGTCGTGATCACCGACGACGACATGCACTCACGAGCTCTGACCATCCTGGGTGCCCGCATCGAGGCGCCCCGCGACCACATTCCGACCGAGTGCGGCAACGCGGAGCGAGAATCCCGGGCTGTGGTCGCACCGCTCCGTGTGCTCCGGGAGCATCCAGAACTGGGCGCCGGATACGGGTCGCGCATGCTGCTCTGGGGAGAGCACCTCGACCAGGAGCCGACCGCGGGCTTGTGCACGTTCTGGTACCAACTCAGCTCGGCTGCGCGCAGTTTCAAAGCCTGTGCGCTGGGGTCTGTGGGCGGTGCCCCTGCGGCTGAGTGCGGTGAGCAGTTCTGGATGACGAACAGTACCGGCGCCCTCAGCGGCTCATATGACGGACCGACACGTCTGCGCTCGCACCTGGAGAGCCGCGATGGAGGTCGTGGACGGTGGCGGGCCGCGATGGAAGAATTCGTCCGTGGCTGAGCGATGGACCAAAGAGCGCCGTATCGAGCACACCCGGCAGATCTTGCTGGACGCGGCCGAAGAGGTCTTCGCCCGGAAAGGACTGACCGGTGCGGCGCTGGAGGAGATAGCCGATGCCGCTGGTTTCACCCGCGGCGCGATCTATTCCCAGTTCGGCGCGAAGGAGAAGTTGTTCCTGGCGGTCGTGGATCGGCAGCGTCAGCGCTTCCTCGACGGTTTCGCCGAGGTGATGATGTCTTTCCACCGTCTTGCTGATGTCGACATCGATGAATTGGCCTTGCGGTGGCGTCAACTGAGCAGCGGAACCGACCGTGCCGCTCTGGGCTATGAGCTGACTCTCTTCCTGCTGCGCAACCCGGACGCTCGGCAACGTGTGGCAGCGCAACGCCTCGAAACAGTCCGCGCACTCGGCGAATTCATCAGCAAGAACGTCGCACGCATCGGGGGTGTGCTCACCATCGAGCCCGAGACACTGGCCCGAATCGTGCTGGCCGCCAATGACGGAATCACCCTCGACAGCCATATCGACGGCCACGATCTCTACGGCCCCTACCTGCAACTCGTCATATCCAGTATCCGAACTCCGCAGTAGCAGACCCCGCGGCCCGTGCAGCCGCCGCGACGGGGAGATTCAGGAACCGCTGATGGCCTGCTCTCGGGCCCACCGGTAGTCCGCCTTGCCCGCAGGGCTGCGCTCGATGGCCGAGCGGAACACCACCGCTTTGGGCAGCTTGTAGCGGGCGAGGACGGCCGCGGCGTGGTCTACGATCTGCTGTTCGGTGGCCTCGGCACCGTCGGCCAATGCCACGACGGCCACCACCTCCTGACCCCAGCGGTCGCTGGGCCGGCCGGCGACCACGACGTCGGCCACGGCGGGGTGAGACAGGATCGCCGACTCGACTTCTTCGGCGAAGATCTTCTCGCCGCCTGAGTTGATCGTGACCGAGTCGCGGCCGAGCAGCTCGATGGCGCCGTCGGCGAGGTGTCGGGCGCGGTCACCGGGGACCGAGTAGCGCACCCCGTCGATCACCGGGAACGTCGCGGCGGTCTTGGCGGCGTCACCCTTGTAGCCCAGCGGGACATAGCCGCGCTGCGCCAGCCAGCCCATCCCCTGATGGCCCGGCTCGAGGATGGAGCCGAGGTCCTCGGCGGCGACGAAGGTGTCCGGCCCGGCGGTGAACGTGCCGGTCGACACAGCGCCCGGTGCGGACATGTGCGTCATCTGGGCGCCCGTCTCGCTGGAGCCGACGCCGTCGACGACCATCAGGTTGGGCTTGGCGTCGATGAGACGCTGTTTGGCCGTCGGGGTCAGTTGCGCACCTCCGTTGGCCACCACGGCCAGTGAGGACAGATCGGCTGTGGTGCGCTCCAGCGCGTCGGCCAGCGGCCGTGCCATGGCGTCACCGACGACCGTGACGGCCAGGACCTTCTCGCGCTCGATCGTGCGCACCACGTCGTCGACGTCGAGGTGGCTGGTGACCTGTGAAAACACCACGGACTGGCCGGTGTTCATCGCCGTGAAGACCGCCCACTGCGCGGCGCCGTGCATCAGCGGCGGTAGCACGAGCAGCGTGGTGCCCGGCGAGTCGGTGCATCGCGCGGCGATCTCCTCGTAGGTGGTGGCCAGCTCGCCGGTGTAGAGGCTGCGCCCGCCGAAGGACGCCACGAAGATGTCGTGCTGGCGCCACAGCACGCCCTTGGGCATACCGGTCGTCCCACCGGTGTAGAGGACGTAGAGGTCATCCGGTGACGGTTGCACCGGCGGCGCCGTCGCCGGCCCCTCGGCCACGATGGACTCGTAGTCGACCGCGCCGGGCAACAAGTCGTTCCCGGACTCGTCGGCGATCTGGATCAGGACTTCGAGCCCAGGCAGGTCGGCCAGTACCTCGGCCAACCGTGGTGCGAACGCGGCGTGGTAGAGCAGCGCCGACGCACCTGCGTCGGACAACAGATACTGCAGCTCACTCTTGACGTAGCGGTAGTTGACGTTGAACGGGGCGACCCGTGCACGCCAGGCGCCCAGCATGCCTTCGACGTACTCGGGGCCGTTGTGGGCATAGATGCCGAGAAGATCCTGCCCGACCTCGTGGCCGGCAAGCTGGTGTCGTTCGGTATGGCAACCCAGGCCCCGGGAATGCAGATAGGCGGCCAGCCGGTTCGAACGCTCGACGATCTGCGCGTAGGTGAACCGGCGGTCACCCTGGATGATGAACTCGCGATCGCCGATCACGGCGGCGACGGCGTCGGCGGCGGCGGGCACGGTGAACTGGATCGGGTCGGTCATGACAGGAACTGTAAACGTCGGCGATCGGCGGGTGGACACTTGTCCGAAAGTTGTATGGTCGGAGTCATGGCGTCCACGCGCCGATGAGGTCGTCGGTGGTGGTCACGGTGGTCAGGAGTGACAGCGTGTGGTCGACTCATGTGCCGGCCGGGGAGTCGGCGGCGACCCCGGTGGGAGAGTGGGTGTCCACCTCGTAGAACTGCTGGGCCCATCTGCGCAGCGCCATGTAGGGCTTGGCGTCGACCGCCGCCAGTGGCGGATTCTCGATGTAGCGCTGGTGGCGCCAGATGTCACAGTCCTCCCACACTGTCTTGAGGAACTGACGTTCGACCTTGGCGCGCACCTCATCCGGAGGAATGTCGGACGTCTCGCCGACGACCTTGGGCCACCAGATCGAATAGAACATGTCCGACACCTCGTCGTCGACGGGTGTGCAGGCGAAAATCAGGCGGTGGTTCGATGAGCCCTCGAATGCGCTCACCGCAAAGCCCAAACCGGAGAAGTGGCTGTGGATCCGCAACGCCATCGTGTTCGGGTCGTCACTGGTGACGTCCGGCCAGCCGGTGAGGAACCGCCACTCCTCGTCGACGTGCTCCCAGTGCAGACACACCGGCGTCACGGTCGCGCCGTGCACATAGCGGAAATGCGAGCTGTCCGGACCGTTTTCGGCGACGATCTGCGGATGCACGGGGATCGCGTCGGCTCGGCTGGAGAACTCCGGATACGGCCGGTAGTAGGCGTTCTCATCGGTGTCGAACTGGGGGAACTTGTGGAAGAGGTCGGGCAGGTCCCACTTCGGCTCCTCGCCCTGCGGCTGGTACCACATGAACACGCAGCCGTACTGCTCCTGTACCGGGTACGACCGCAACCGCAGCGCGCGGTTGGGCCGGTCGGGCTGGTAGGGGATGTAGCGGTTGGTGCCGTCCGGACCCCAGCGCCAGCCGTGGAACGGGCATTCGACGCACTCGCCGACGACCTTGCCGCCGTGGCCGATGTGCGCACCCAGATGCCGGCAGTGCGCTTCGAGAACGTGTAAGGCTCCCGACTCGTCTCGGTAGGCGACCAGATCCTCACCGAAAAACCGCAACGGACGCACCGACCGGTCGCCGAATTCGGCTGACCAGCCGATCATGAACCATCCGGTGACCTTCCACGTGAACGGAACCTTCACGATGCCTCCCTGCTGCCTCGACGCAGAATCCGGCCGATCCGCCGCTCAGCTGATATGCGCGACGATACTGTAAGGGTCACAGTATCCTGGCCGAAGCCAACCGATCCAGGTCGGAGGAACAATGACGATCGACGGTGACATCGCACGCTTCGACGTGATCGTTGTCGGCGCCGGGTTCTCCGGTCTCTATGCACTGCACCATCTGCGCGAACTCGGTCTGCGGGTCCGCGTGCTGGAGAAGGCACACGCGGTCGGCGGCACCTGGCTGGTCAACCGCTACCCCGGAGCCCGGTGTGACATCGAGAGCATCGAGTACTCCTACTCGTTCTCCGAAGAGATCCAGCAGGAGTGGGCGTGGACGGAGACCATGTCCGCCCAGCCCGAGATCGAGGCCTATCTCAACTTCGTGGCCGATCGGCTCGATCTGCGGCGGGACATCGACTTCGACACCACCGTCGTGTCCATGTCCTACAGCGACGAGGCGGCCGAGTGGACCGTGCACACCGACACCGGTGCCAAGCTGGCCGCGCCTTTCGTCGTCGCGGCCACCGGGATCCTCTCGGTGCCGCTGGAACCCGCGATCCCCGGAATGGAGAGCTTCACGGGTACGTCGTTGCACACCAGCCGGTGGCCCGAAAGTGCGGTGGATCTGTCCGGCAAGCGCGTCGGCGTCATCGGCACCGGATCCACCGGTATCCAACTGATCCCGGTGGCAGCTGGGCAAGCCAAGCACCTCACCGTGTTTCAGCGCTCACCCGCTTACACGCTGCCCTGGCGCGTCCGCGCATTCGAACCGGGCGAGCTCGACGAGCTCAAGGCGAGCTACCCGCAGATCCGCGCAGCGCAGCGCGAACACCCGGTCGGGGCGGCGCGGCTGAGCGCGTTCTCGGTGCTGCTCGAGATGCTGGTCAAGCCGCCGCTGAAGACAGCGTCGGCCGAGGAGCGGACGAAAGCGGTCGAGACCGGCGGCATCATGGGAGCGCTGAACTGGGGTGATCTGTTCTTCGACATCGAGGCCAACCAGATGGCCGCCGAACTGTACGGCCAAGCTGTCGCGCGCATCGTCGACGACCCCGAGACGGCCCGGGCGCTGACCCCGAGTCATCCGTTCGCCTGCAAGCGGCCGATCATCGACCAGGGCTACTACGAGACCTTCAACCGGGACAACGTCACCCTGGTCGACCTGCGGACCGACCCGATCGAGTCGGTGTGCCCACACGGAATCCAGACCGCTTCGGGCCTGCACAACCTCGACGTGATCATCTATGCCACGGGATTCGACGCGATGACGGGGGCGCTGAGCCGGATCGACGTGCGTGGCCGCGACGGAACGTCGCTGGGCGAGTTCTGGGCCGAGGAGGGGCCGTTGAGTTATCTGGGTCTGGCGGTGGCCGGCTTCCCGAATCTGTTCACCATCCAGGGTCCCGGAAGTCCCTCGGCAGCAGCCAATTTCGTGGCGGCCATGGAGCAGAACGTGGAGTGGATCGGTGCCTGCGTGTCGTATCTGCGCAAACACGGCTTTCGCACGATCGAGGCGCTGCCCGAGGCGCAACAGGAGTGGGTCGAGCAGGCCACTGCACTCGTCGCGGCCACCGTGTTGGTACACCCGAGCTGCAGCTCGTGGTACAACGGCGGCAACGTTCCCGGCAAGAAGCGCATGTACATGGGCTACACGGCGGGAATCCCGGAGTACCGGCGTCGGTGCGACGAGATCGCCGATGCGGGCTACGCCGGATTCAAGCTCGCGTGAAGCCTCGGCGTTCACCCGGCTTCCGAGGCGTGGCGGTGCGACGTCAGTGCGGCGGGGATCCGTAATCCCGGATGAACCGGTCACGCACATAACGCAGTTCACGATCCAGGTCGTAGCTCTGGCCGCCCACGGTCCACAGGTAGGCCGAACCGAAGATTGCGGCGCTGAGATCGGCTGTTGCCCTGTCGATGTCGGTGTCGGCGCGCACCGAGCCGTCTCGTACCCCACGGCGCAGGCCCGCCTCCACCTTGTCGATGCCGCGCTTCAGCCATGCCTGCACCCGCGGCCGCAACGGAGAGGTGCTCTTGACCGCCTCGAAGGTGGCCACGAACATCGCCCGCAGGAACTCGCTGTCCTCGGCGAACAGATGACGCACCCGGTCGAAGTGACCAACGGCCTCGGCCAGCCCGGTTGCGGTCGGGTCGGGTGCCGGGCTGAGGTCCCGGACGTACTCGTGCAGGAAGAATGCGTCGAGAATGGCGTCCTTGCTGCCGTACCGGGCGTGCACCATCGCTCTGCTGTACCCGGCGCGACGCCCGATCTCGGCGGCAGTGGTTGCTTCCCAACCTTTTTCGACGATCAGCGCAGCAGCCGCCTCGACCAGGCGGCGGCTGGACATCTCGACGCGCTCGGGCTGGGAGAGGCCTCGGGCGGGGGACGGCATCCTTGCATATTAGACGCTCGACAACTAACTTAGTTGCGCAGCAGCAAATAATTCGGGAGGTCGGCGGTGACTTCGAGCGGGGTGGCCGGAGGGGCACCCGACACCGTGCCGCGCGGGGTCGATGACCTGACTCCGGAGTGGCTCACCGCGGCGTACCTGATGGTGTTGGTGTTGCCGGTCGTCACGATGGTGGGTTGGCAGCACCTGCCGGAGCGGTCCCGGTCGCTGTCTCTGGAGCCGATCGCTCGCGCGATCGCGACGATCGACGACATCGCTGCGCTCGAGGTCTTCGAATGACGCGGTCGGCGCGCGAGGTCGTGGAACAGTACAACCTCGTGGTCTGGAACCGCCGAGACTTCGGCCTCGCCGACGAACTTCTCGGCGACACAGTGATCCGCCACGACGTGGGAGAGTCGACGACGCTGACCCATGAGCAGGCCGTCGACCGCGTGGTCGGGCACTGGGAGATGTTCGAGAGCATCCGCTTCGATCTCAACCTCGTCGTCGCCGGCGACGACGGCGAGCATGTCGCGGTGGTCTATCAGTCACCGATGACACTCAAGGACGGCACCGAGACGACCATCGGCAGCATGGAGATCTTCCGGGTGGTCGACGGCAGGATCACCGAAGTCTGGAATTGCGGTTACAAGCAGGGAGTGTGGGCATGAGCGGAGTGAATCGCCGATGACAGCGCGGATCTTGGACGAACTCGGGTACTACCTGCTGGCCGGCGCCGGTGGAGAGGGCCCGGCCACGCTGATGGACGAGGCGCGCCGCGGTGAACAACTCGGCTTCGGCACCGCGTTCATCTCCGAGCGGTGGAACGTCAAGGAGGCGTCGTCGTTGACCGGCGCTGCG
>MDTD01176242.1_pt1 | contig 36139 bp, 33 predicted proteins | sample 811221 | NCBI WGS metagenome assembly MDTD01 (sample SAMN05326646, study PRJNA326480) | marine metagenome | isolation source: seawater | place: Pacific Ocean: South West | collected 2011
ATAAATATTGGTATTGATTAATTAATTTCTATCAAAATCATCTTGAAGCCTTACTATATCATTTTCATCTGAGGGATTATCTTTATCTGTATGAATCCAAATTTCGGCTACTACTGCATAATCATCTAATCCAATTATCCTATGCCTTTCGCCTTTAGATAACCTTATTTCGTCTCCCTTTATGAGAATTTCTTCTTTTCTTTCTATATCATCATGACTTATAACTACTTTAATTTCACCACTTACTACCTTCCAAATTTCACTTCTTCTATGATGATATTGCCATGAAAGCCTTTTATTAGGAGATATTATTAAAATTTTTGAAGATACTTTGCCCAAAGAAAAGAAATTATATTTATTTAATCTATTAAAATATAATTTTATAAAATTATCAGATTCATTATCAGCTAACCTAAAAAATCCTCCCCAATTTCTATTTAAATCAGAATTTATAATAGTTAATTTCTGATTTTTAAGTTTTGATGAAACAAAATTGAAAATTTTATTCATTATCAGATACTGCTCGACCCTTGAGATCTTTCCAATCTTCTTCTGGTCTAACCTCTAAATTTGTCTTCCATGCAGCTTCTAAGGTATTCATTTTTATTCCTTTTTCCTTAGAAAAATTAATTAAAGCATTAATATCTTTAGGAAAGCAAGTACCACCAAATCCGAACTTACCATCAGGACCTGGAACATGTAAATGACTATCACCTATCCTTTGATCAGCAGCAAAACCATATATAGCTGTATCCCAATCAATTCCAATCTTCTTACCCAATCTAAAAAACTCATTCATGATAGAAACCTTTGTAGCAAAAAAGTTATTGTTCATATATTTAATATATTCAGCAGTAGTTGAATCAGTATGTATAAATGTCCTATTCATAAATCTTTGAGAAAATAAATCCTCACATTTTGCTGTCAACTTTTTGTTACCTCCAAATATTATTCTTGTTTGAGTTAACATATCTAATTTAGCAGTTCTCTCTGTAAGAAATTCAGGTGAGAAGATAATATCTAGATTCTTAAACTTTTTCTGTAATAATTTTGTTGATCCTGGCAAAATAGTTGATTTGATAATATAAATTGGCCCTTCCTTTGCATTTTCAAAAACATTTTTGATAAATGTAAAATCTTGAGTTCCGTCTTTTTTCATTGGTGTAGGTACACAAACAAAAACAAAATCTGATTTTAATACATCCTCAATAGGATTAATAGATTTTAATGGATTTTTATCATATACTAAAATATTACATGTAGGACTAAAAGCGAATGCCTGACTTTCTCCTACAAAACCATTTCCTATAATTCCAACACTGTATTTCATGATAACCTAAATAATATGCAATTTTGTTATAAAAATTAATAATAAACAAATCCTATACTGTTTAAATAAAAAAACAGTAAGATTCTTATCTTAATCAAAAAAATATGATTCATTAAGACTAGGTAAATCAATATCCTTCTTTGAAATAATAATATTTTCTTTTTTTAAAATTAATTCTTTTTTTAAGTTACTTTTAAATATACTAAACCCTGATTCTGAACTAGGATTATAATAATTATCACATTTATAATTTAATAATGTATCATCCTTTAGTGAAAGAAATCCATGAGCAATTCCTTTTGGTAAAAACAAAATATTATTATTATTTAATTCTACAGATATAAATTTTTTAAAAGATGGTGATGACCTTCTTAAATCATAAATAAAGTCCAAAACTTTACCCTTAACTACTCTAATTAATTTAGATTGAGAATATTTTCCTTTTTGAAAATGCATACCTCTGAAAACACCATATTTAGATTTAGATTCATTTTCTTGAACATAATCTATATTAAATTCTTTATACTTTAAATCTGATTTAAATACTTCTAAAAAATACCCTCTATCGTCAGAATATGAATTAATAGTAAATAATCTTACACCTTTTATAGCTAACTGTTCTGAGCTTAAAATCATATTATTTTATTTTCTCTGTAATAATCAATCAATAATTTAATACCATTTTCTTTAGTTATTCTTGGAGACCAATTTAAATGTTCTTTTGCTAAAGATATATTTGGCCTTCTCTTTAATGGATCATTCTCTGGCAACTTTTTATAAACTATTTTAGATTCTGAATTTAGTTTTTTAATAATGAGAGATGCAACATTATTAATCGTTACTTCATCATCATTACCAATATTAATTGGATAAGCATAATTTGAATACATTACCTTTTCTAATCCATCAATTAAATCACTTATATAGCAAAACGATCTAGTTTGATTTCCATCACCATTAATTGTTATATCTAGACCTTTAGATGCTTGTTTTATAAAAGTTGGAAGAACTCTACCATCATCTATCTTCATTCTTGGACCATAAGTATTAAATATTCTGATAATTGAAACATTTAATTTATGGTATTTATGATAAGATATGGTCATAGATTCTATAAAACGCTTTGCCTCATCATAAATACTTCTAGGTCCAATAGGATTTACATTACCATAATAATTTTCTTTTTGAGGATGAACTAAAGGATCTCCATAAACTTCAGAAGTTGATGCCAAAATAAATTTAGCTTTATTTTTTTTTGCTAATCCTAAAGCATTATGACCTCCAATTGCATTTGCTTTTAAAGTTTGAATAGGATAATTCAAATAATCAATTGGACTAGCTGGAGAAGCCAAATGAAAAACAAAATCAATTTTATCATTTATATTGATAAATTTTGTTACATCATGTTCAATAAATTCAAATTTATGATTTGATTTTAAATGATTAATATTATTTAGTGAACCAGTAATTAAATTATCTAGACCATAGATAAAGTTTCCTTTTTTAATAAGTCTATCAACCATATTAGATCCTATAAACCCAGCAGCTCCAGTAATTAAAATTTTCATCATATAACAAAACTAAACAATTAGTAATTGTGCATGCAATATTTTTTAACTTGAAATAATAACAATCTTTAAAGTATTAATCTAGAAAAAAAATTGGATTATTAATTAATATTTTTTTTGGGAATAAAGTAAAATTCATTAGAAATGACATCTTTTTTCATACATTCATTTAATTTTACATATATTATTAATATCCCATTAAACCATTAACTTTAAATAAAGTTTCTAATGAGACAAGAAAACAAAATTCTTAAAAATGATCAGATTGATTTTTGGGAATCAATAATATTAATTTTTAACAATAAAAAAATAATTTTTAAAATTCTTATTTTAAGCTTAATTATTGGAATAATTTATGCTTTCAGTCAAAAAGAAAGATTTAAATCTTTCTCAACTTTTTATCCTCATTTCGAGAATGTAAATAATAATGCAAATCTAAGAAATTTGGCAGGACTAGCAGGTATAAATCTAAATAGTGAAATTTCAACTAATATGCCAACTAGTATATATCCTAAGTTAATTAGATCAACTTCATTTAAAAAAAACCTTTTAAATAGTCTTATTATTACTAACAACAAAGAAATCTCTTTTAGGGAGTATTTAATTAATAAAAAAAGTTTTAGTTTATTTAATAATTTTTTTAACTCCAAAAATAAAGTATTTGATAAAAGTAATGTTGAAGATAAATCAATAAATAATTTAAATGTTATATCTAATTCTGATTACAAGTTATTTAAAGTAATAGATAATAATATTAATCTCAATTTAAATGAAGATAATGGCTTCATTGAATTAATTGTATATGATGAAAACCCTGAGGTTTCTACTCAAATAGCAATAATAGCTCAAAAAAAACTTCAAGAAAGTATTATTAATTTTAAAATAAAAAATATTGAAGAGGTTTTCAAATTTACAATCAAACAGCTTGGGATAGCAAAAAAAAATTTTTATCAGATACAAGATAGTTTAGCAAATTTTAGAGATAGTAATAAAAATATAAAATCAGATATTTTTAAAAATAAATTGAATAGACTTGAAACAGAATATAATTTGAGTAAAAATATTTATAATGAACTTGCAATCACTAAAGAGAAAATAGCTATAGATGTAAGAAAAAATACACCAATTTTTACAATAATAAATGAACCTGTAGTTCCAAATGAAAGATCTGAACCAAATAAGACTTTAATAATTTTTATATTTATACTAATTGGAATAGGTATATCTTTTATTTGGATTTTTTTAAAAGATTTTATAATTAAACTTATAAATTTTTTAAAATAATTAGATAGTTTTTAGATTTCTTTCAGGTAAATTTTTAAACAATTTTTTATATAGTTTAGATTTAGGAAATAAAATTACCCAGACGGTCAGAAAAATTAATTTTAAGTCCAAAAAAAAGGACATATTTTTTTGATACCATATTTCTAGTTTTCCTTTATATGGTAATATTATTCTTTTATAGCATTCATGCGGAGATAATTTAGATTCTGTTAAGATTCTTTCTTCATCTCTAAAGATTATAGAACCTATACCGGTTAAACCAGGCCTAACATTATAAATAGAATTTTGAAAATTTAAACTATATCGATTAAAACCAGCTCTCATCAAAGGTCTTGGACCAACAATAGAAATATGTCCTAGAAATATGTTAAATAATTGTGGAAGCTCATTTAATTTGGTTTTTCTAAGGTATTTACCAACTTTAGTTACCCTTGGATCATTTCGCAATGTTACATCACCATTACCGATATTTGGACTATTTTTAATCATAGTGGCAAATTTAAAAATCTTGAAATTCTTATTTTTATAACCAACTCTATCTTGAAAATAAAAAACTTCACCTTCTCCTGAAGATTTAAGTATTATAACAATTAAAATTAAAAGTGGCAAAATTAATATAATTGCAATACTAGATAATATAATATCGAATAAACGTTTAGTCATCAAATACATGAATTGTAGAATTTTTTTATTTTTTTAACAACTTTTTTAAGATCCTTTTCTGTTATTCCTGTTGAACAAGGAATAGATAAACAACTATCATGAATTATTTTACAATTATCTTTTTTTGTAACATAATAATAGTTTTCATACATAGGTAACTGATTCATTGGCATCCAAAAAGGTCTACTCATTACTTTATTTATATTTAAGTATTTTAATAATTCTTTTTGATATTTTGTTTTGATAGTGAATAACCAATCATTATGATCTACGTCATCATTAACGTGCTGAAACTCTACATCTCCAACCCCAAAAAGGTTTACTCTATAGTAGTTTCCTATAAATTGTTTTTTACTTACAAAAGAAGGTAACTGTTCCATTTGAGCAACCCCAATAGCAGCTAATACATTCACAAGTCGATAATTAAAGCCAACCTTGTCATGATAATAAAGCATAGGATCAACCTTAGCTGTGGTAGAAAGATGTTTTGCCTTTTTTGCTAATAACTTATTATTAGTAACAATTACACCACCACCACCAGTTGAAATGATTTTATTTCCATTAAAACTAAAAACACCCAATTTATCAAATGTTCCAGCAGATTGACCTTTATATTTAGATCCTAATGCTTCTGCAGCATCTTCTATAAAAGACATATTATATTTTTCACAAATCAACTTAAATCTGTCAAAATCAAAAATATTTCCTTGAATGTGAACAGGCATAATGGTTTTTATACACCTCCCATCCGAAATAAGAATACGTTCCCCATCTGAATTTATTGATGTTTTGTTATTTAAAAATTCATCTAAAAGATCTAAATCCATCTGCCAAGTTTTTGGATCTGCATCAATAAATATTGGATCTGCACCTGTATATTTTATTGAATTTGCACTTGCTACGAAAGTCAAATTAGAAACTATTACATAATCTTTTGGTTTAACACCAGCTAATATTAGAGCTAAATGAAGTGCTGCGGTTCCATTCATAGTTGCAATTCCGTATTTTACACCAGCATATTCCGCTACCATCTGCTCAAATTTATCTACATAACTCCCTGCTGAGGAAATCCAACCAGTTTCTAAACACTCTTTAACATATTTCAACTCATTCCCAGAAATATTTGGTATACTGAGTGGTATTGTATTTTGTATTTCATTCATTGTTTACTTTTTTTATTATCGTAATATGATTCATGAAGGTCTTTATTTTTGCTTAAATAATCTACATACCAGTTTATTGTATCTTTTAATCCATCCTTCAACTTAATCTTAGGATCATAACCTAAATCTTCTTTCGCTTTAGTGATATCAGGACAACGTCTAGCTACGGAGCCTGGATAAGTTGGAGCATTAATATAATCCCCATCAAAACCTAATAATTTTCCTGTATATTTTATCAAATCTTCTATTGTAATCTCTTCTTGAGTTCCAATATGGTATATCTCTCCCTCGCCACCTTTTTCCATTGCCAATACCGTGCCTCTCACAGCATCATCAATATGATTAAATGCTCTAGTCTGTTTAGCTCCATAAATTTTAAAAGGATTTTCACCATTTAAAAAACGTTGAGCTAAATGAGGAATAACATGTTTAAAACCCATTCTTTTGCCATAAACATTATGATATCTAACTATTGTACATTTAAAATCTAATTTGTTTGCATATTGAATGAAACCTGATTCTCCTAACATTTTTGTTACCGCATATGTAAACCTTGGGTGTGTAATATCTTGTATAGTCAGTGGTACATCTTCTGATGTAGGTATCTGATAGTTAAATGCTTCTACTGCTCCTGCATAACATTCACTAGTAGAAGTAAATAATACTTTACAACACTTACTATTCCTAAGCCACTCAAGAGTATTATAAATTAATGCAGTATTAATTCTGATAATTTCATGTGGTATCTCATTTACATAATCTACACCTACTACAGATGCTAACATATAAACATAATCATAATCTTTTTCTAATTCTGAAAAAGAGCTTGGATTAGTGAAATCTCCAGAAATAATTATAATATTATGATCGTCAACAAGGGATTGAAGCATATTATCTACTTTCCCGCCAGCTCTAAAAAAATTATCAGCTATTGTAATTTTATATCCACCTTTTTCTGCCAGATACTTTGATATATTAAAACCAATAAATCCAGCTCCTCCTAATAATAATACTTTTTTCATATTTTTAATTTAAATCTCCTCTTCCGATGACTCGGACTTTATGTTTTTTGTTTAATATTGAAATTTCTGAATTTGAAAATAAACCTACAGTGTCAATTATAAGCAGATGTTGTTGATTTAACAATAATGTTATCAAATAATCAGAGTCTTTATATTCTTTGTGAGCTGTTGTTATAACTACTATATGTAATTCTGATTCAAAAACTTTATCAATACTTTCATTCACCTCAATACTCAATTCTTCCCAAAATCTAACATAAGGATCATGAGTTATTATTTTTGCTCCATCTTTGGCCAAATAATTATAAAATCGTTCAACAGGTGTATATCTTGTATCCCCAACATCACTTCGATATGAAACTCCTAATAATAATATTTTTTTTTTATTTATATCTTTAATTTCTTTTTTCAAAAAATTATAAGCAAAAAGTGGCATTTTATCGTTTATTTTAACACCTTTTACACTTTGACCTAAATCATCTTCAGCTTTAAAGAGGTTTTGCCTTGACCAAGAAGCTAATAAAGGGTCTTTAGTTAAACAATATCCTCCAACACCTATTCCAGGATACATTAAATTTTTATGAGTAGGTCTCATCCTTATAGCATCAATTACTTCATATAAATTCACTTCCGATTCCTCTGCAAAACGAGACCATTCGACCGCAAATGCGATATTCATTGCACGATAAGAATTTTCTAATACTTTTGCCATTTCTGTTGCATTTGTATTCCCAAGCCTTGTCAGAGGATATTCTTTGGTTGAAATTATTGTTTTCAAAAATTTTTCTGTGGCATCAGCTGATTTAGAATTTACTCCAGAATAAACTCTGTAAAAATTCTGAATAGAATCAATATAATTTGGTCCCGGCATAACACGTTCATAGGAATGACCTAATTTAAATTTTTCAGTTGATAGGCCTCTTTTTGTAAGGCAATCTTTGATAATTGGACATACAACTTTTTTTGAAGTTCCAGGTGGAACAGTAGTTTCAATTAAAATTAAAACATCTTCTTTACAATTATCTCCAATTACTTTAATTGCCTTCCTAAAGGAGGATAAATCTACATCATAGTCATTTAATTCTCCATAAAGATCCGATTGTTTATCAACATCTAAATTAATATCTACTATTATTATATCAGCCTTTGTATATGCATAAGAATCATATGTAGCAAAAAGATTCCCTTTTTTTTTCGCTAAATTATAAAAATCTTTAATTTTTGGATCAGATGCAACTACAGGAAATAAGCCCTCATTTATTGATTTAATTTTCCAAAAAGTATCCTTTCTTGGTAAATCAACTCCAATCACAGCATAATCACCGTCGTAAGCATTTGCACAAACTAAAGACATAACTGCTCCTACAAAACCTAAACCTTGAACTGCAATTACTGACTTACCATTCTTTTCAACAAACTTATCTATATTAATTTTATCATCGATAATATGAGGAACTCTATAAGTTTTTCCGTTTAATGGATTAATTGATTCTTGTTTTTTCATATAATTTTACTAGGGTTACCTGCTACTTTTGAGTTATCATGAATATTATTAATAATGACTGATCCAGCACCAATTATAACATTTTTACCAATTCTAACTCCTTGTTTTATTACGGAGTTAGCACCAATAAAACTACCCTCTCCAATTTGAACATTACCACATAAAACAGCACCTGGAGCAATATGACTAAATTCACCAATGTCACAGTCATGCTCAATAATTGAACCTGTATTAATAATACATCCAACACCTATTTTAGTTTGTGGATTTATAGTAACCCCTGCACTTATATATGTTTGTTCTTTAATTAAAGAAGATTTTGAGATTATAGAATTCAAATGTATTAATTTGGTACTAAGGACAATATTTTTTTTACATAATTTTTCATAAATTTTTTTTCTAATTATATTATCTCCAATAGATATAAATGGCTTATAACTTATATCAATATTATCCTCGTAACCTAAATATTTAAGATTGTAGGGGTTACTTATCTTTTTTACAAGATCATAATATCCAATTATTGAATAATCTTGATTTATTGAGACTTCAATGCAGCCATAAGAATGACCTGAATAACCAATTATAACAATTTTCTTATTTACCATTTAATACTAAATTAATTTTATCAATATATTTTTTAGATAATTTAAAACGATCAAAATTTTCTTTTGCATAAATGTAACCATTTATACCCATTTGTTTTAAATCATTTTCATGAAGAAAACTCATTTCTTTTGATTTATTTGCGATAGATACGGGGTTTTCTGGTTCTGCAAAGACACCACATTTAGCAGATTCAACTAGTTCTTTTGAAACACCATTAATAACTAATAAAACTGGTTTTTTACAAGACATATAATCAAAAGTTTTATTTGAATAAATTGTTTTAAATGTTTCAACATTTTTAAGTACAGATGTGCCAACATCAGATGCTAAAATAAATTTAAAAACTTCTGATTTTGGAACTGGATCTCTAAAAATAACATTACTCAAATTTCTTTTTACAACTTCTTTTTTTAAGTATTCCTTTTTCATTCCAGAACCTATTAATTGAAATACGATATTCGTATTCATTAATTTTTCAGCAGCATCAATTAATTGAATTAAATGATTTGCAACACCATGAGCTCCAACATAAGTAATTACAAATTTATTTTCAAGTCCTAATTTTTTTTTAAAATCTTTTACATTAAATGATTTGTCATTTTGAATTTTTTTGGCCAATCTGAAATCAGCAGCATTAGGAATAAAAATAATTTTTTCCTTTTTTATATTTTTTTTATCAATTAAAACATTTCTGAAAGCAGGAGTTAAAACATTAATGATCTTTGCTTTTTTATAAATAAATTTTTCAAAAACATATGATAATTTGATTAAAAATTTACTTTTAAGAATTCCTGTATCAATTGCAGATTCAGGCCATAAGTCTCTTATTTCAAAAATAAAAGGAATCTTATAAAAAGTTGATAAAACATATGCACTAATACCTAAAAATAATGGAGGAGAAGTAACTAAAATAACATCATATTTTCCTTTAACTTTAAATATTCCTGCATAAATGCTTGAAAAAACAAATGATAGATAACCCCATAACCTTCCAATAAAATTTAAATTATAACTATTTGATACATGACATCTAATAACATCAACATTCTTATAGAAATTCAAATCTTTAAAAATAAATTTTCCTTTATACTTATTGGGTTTTACACCTGAATTATAGTGAACCATTCCAGCAAGAACAGTCACGTGAATATTTTTTTCTGACCAAATCTTTGTTATTTCATTAAAACGGGAACCTCCTCCTTCGCCCTTTTCTAAATAGTATTGATGAATTAATAATATACGCATTTTATGTAAAATTAATTTTAGTTATAAATTTATTTGTTTTACTAGAAAATTTGATTCTTAATGATGATTCCTTTATTCCATAATATGAAGAATACCATTTTTCTTCAAGTAATGGTCGAATTTCTTTGTTTTCATTATCATAAGACTTAATAGATAATTTATTTTTTAGATTGACTGGGAAATGCCAATACTGGCTACTAATCTTGTTATTTACTCCTTCTAACTTATCCTCTATTATCCATTCATTTTTACCACAAATTTTTATTACTTTTCTCTTGTGCCAAATATTATTACCAATTTGCCTAAAAGCATTAATTTTTCCATTAAAATTAAATTTATTTTCTTTTTTATAAATTTCAGCAAAGGAATTTTTAATCCAATAATACCATATAAAACGCTTCCCTTTTTTCATTTGACTTTCATCTTCAATACCTATAGTGTTATGGCCTCCTGAACCATTAAAATATTCAATTAAACTTGTACTTGTATTGTATTTAAATGATCCATTATCTCTTAAAATATTTAACCCATCAACCCAAATATCTACATGCAAATTATCTGATTGATACGGTCTATCCTTATATGAACCACATCTAATAAATGTTTTAGTATTTCCATCATTTATTATATAATATCCACTACTTTCAAAAGAATTTAATTCAACATTTTCTTTTGGTTTTTTATAATAAGCTTTTATACCATACCAATATGTACTATTTGATTTATAATTAGTATATCCTTTTAAAACACCTCTTAAATCATCTAATTGAGATCTATAGTTTCTATAATCATCATTATTTAATTTAAAAAAAAGAGCTCCATCATTTAACCCATAATTTGGTAATTTACCTGATAATTGATCAGAACAAACATCTAAAAAATGTAATGATTTTTCTGCTCTTTCATATACAATCTTATCAAAAACATCTCGATTTATTTTAGACAACTGAATACCCCAGGTTAATAATTGAATAACAACACGATGATAATTCATAGAAAATTGCAAAAAAGTTCCATCAGGATATATTTGATATTTAATTTCTTGTTCAAACCATTTTTTCCCATTTTTACTCCATTTTTTAATATTTGTAAAAAAAGGGAAAAGTTTTCCAGAAAGATAAACTAAAAGAGTTTCAGTGAGTGCATGATTGTTTCTAACACAAATTCTTGAAAAATTTATATTATTATAAACATGATGTATTTGCCAATATATAGAATGCATTATTTTACTAAATAAATCTTCATTTAAATTTTTTGAATCTTTATAATAATAAAGAGCGAATGTCCAATTTAAAACTCTTAAACTAATTTCTTGACTACATTTATAGTTTGGGCCTTTATTTATTGGATTTTTATCAATAAAGTCTTCAATTTTATTAAACACAAATTGAGATTGATCATCTTCGAAATGATAATCGTACATAATAACATCATATAAAAAGGTAAATCTTGCTTTTTCCCATACATATTTAATATCTCCAGCAGATGATGAAAAGTCATTTATCTTAGACCAGTGTTGAGAGATATTATATTTATATCCAGAGTCTGGATTTGTTATCCAATCATAACTACCACCTAAATCAATTTTTATTTTATTAAAAAAAATAAATTTTCCATTTATTATATCATTAAAGTTATTCTTTAAAATATTAGTTGGTTTTTTTTTTAAACCATCTATATTCTTACCTTGGAAAAAAAAAGGTGGTGTATTTTTTTTCCATTCCTCTAAGGAAATAAAATTGATAAATTTTGGTTTTGTAGGAAAATAAAGCTTTTGAATTCCAACTTTTAACTTAAATATATATAGTAATCTAAATAATAGATATTTAGGACCCATATTTGATAAAAGGTTAAAAAATCTCTTAAATAAATCAAACATTTAAAAATATTACCTTAAAACTCCAAATTATTCAAAATATTTATAATTCTGTCAGAAGTTTTACCATCCCAATATTTTGGAATATTACCTTTTTTCCATTTATCAGAAAATAAAATGTCAATAGCTGGTTTAATATTTTTTGGGTTGGTACCAACTAACAAATTAGTTCCAATATCAACAGTTTCAGGTCTCTCTGTATTATCTCTTAAAGTTAAACAGGGTGTATTTAATACAGTTGCTTCTTCAGTTATACCACCTGAGTCAGTTATAACACATTTTGCATTCATAACTAAATAATTAAATTCTAGATAAGATAATGGTGGTATAATAAATAAATTTTTATTATTAATTTTTGTTCTTTCAAAAATTTTTTTTGTGCGAGGATGAATTGGAAAAATAATTGGTAAATTTCTTGATGATTTAATTATAGCATCAATTTTATCTACAAGATTATTTTCTTGATCTACATTTGCTGGCCTATGAAGTGTAAGAACAAAATAATTATTTTTAGTTAATGATTTTTCTTTCCATATTTTTGGTGGAAAAAAGTTATTCATCTGAAGTAATAAAGAATCAATCATAGTATTTCCTACAAAAAAAATATTTTCTTTATTTAATTTTTTTTTTAAATAATTTGATGCGTTTATTGTTGTTGTGAAAAAAAAATCGGTTATACTATCTGTTACAATTCTATTTATTTCTTCTGGCATAGACAAATCTCCAGATCTAATTCCTGCTTCAACGTGAGCAACTTTAATTTTCATCTTTTTTGCAACTATTGCACAAGCCATCGTTGAATTAACATCTCCAACTACTAAGCATAAATCGGGTACGCTTTCGAATAATAATTTTTCATAACCTATCATTATGCTACCAGTTTGCTCGGATTGGGTTCCACTTCCAGAATTTAAGTTATAGTCTGGATTTGGTAAATTTAATTGATCAAAAAAAGTACCACTCATATTAGCATCATAATGCTGTCCAGTGTGAATTAATCTAAATGAAATAGATTTCTTTTTATTATTTAGTTTATTAATTGAATGGATAATAGGAGCAATCTTTATAAAATTAGGACGAGCACCAGCAATTAAATCAATTTTTATACATTTATCCATGAATTATTTTTAATGCTATTTAAACTTAATATACTAGCCCTAGAAACATTAATAATTTCATCAAAAGGTATTATTTCAATTGATCTTTTATTAACTATATTTTGAAATAAATTTTTAAATTGATTTTTATGACCTTTATCTTGATAGGTTTTTAAACTAGAAAAATTTTTAAAACCATATCCTTTTGTAGAACTAAAATTATCTAAAATAATATTTTTACCATTACTAAATATTTCAATTCTTTCCTTTGAATATGATTTAGAGCCATTTGAAAAATAATTAATTACGCCATTTGAACCATTATGAAACTTTAAAAGTATTGAAACATTGTCCTCATTTTCAGAAGATTCTAATGAATTTGAACAAATAGATTTTATTTTGCTTCCAGTTAAAAAAACTAGGAGATCAAAATAATGACAAGCTTCACCAATTATTCTACCACCACCTTCTGATTTATCATGAACCCATGAATCTGAAGGTATGAATCCTGCATTCATTGTAGCGACTATGTTTATTGGATTTGAAGAAATCAATGATTTTATTTTAATTATATGAGGTGAAAACCTTCTATTAAAACCTAACATTAGACTTGAAGAAGTTTTTTTATATTCATTTTCAATTAATTTAAGATCTCTTAAATTTAAAGCAAGAGGTTTTTCAACAAAAACATGTTTTTTAGCTTTAAGCGACTTTAATATCATATTTGAATGTAAATTATGCCGTGTTGTAATAAAAATAAATTCAATATCATTATCTTTTAATACTTCATCAAATGAAGAACTACTAAATTCTATATCATATTTTTTTGCTAAAAGAGTAGAGTTTAAACCTTTACTTGAAACAATATATTTTATGTATTCTTTATAATTACTAATAGATGGAAGTAAGGTTAATTTAGTAAAATTTCCAGCTCCAATGATAGCAACTTTACCAACTTTAGGAGATTTTTTATCAACAATTTTTATACTATTTTGAGTTTTTTGGGCAGATTTATATTTAAATATTATAGCAATAGAATCTAGTTTTGATATATTATTATACACCTTTTCATAATTTTCAAATGGTAGAATTTCGGAAACTAAGTCTTTAACATTTAATCTACCTTTTGAAATAGAATCAAGTATAACCTCAAAATTTCTGTTTTCTGTCCATCTAACAAATGGTAATGGATAATCAATGCTCTTACTTTCATATAAAGGATCATACCTTCCAGGGCCATATGAACATGATACCTGAAAAGTCAATTCTTTTTCATAAAACTCAGAGCGATCTAAATTTAAATTGATTACACCTACAAGTATTATTTTTCCTCTTTTTCTACTCATTTTAGCTGCATCTGAAATCAAACCCTTTTGATGTGATGATGCAGTAATTATTACACCATCAGCTCCAACATTTTTTGTTAAATTTTTTACATAATTAACAGGATTTTTTTTAGTAGAATTAAAAGCAATTATCCCCTTAGATTTTGCAATATTTATTTTTTTATCATCAATATCATATCCTATAACATTACAACCATTTGAAATTAATAGCTCAGCAGTTAATAAACCTATAAGACCTAATCCCATTACAACAACCGTTTCACCATAAGTTGGATTCATTAATCTAATACCTTGTAAACCTATAGAACCAATAACAGTAAATGCAGCTTCTTCATCTGATATATTATCTGGAATTTTTGAAACTAAATTTTTTGGAACTAAAACATACTCCGAATGAGGACCATTACTAATTACCCTATCTCCGACTTTAAAACCATCAACATTTTGACCTATCTTAACTATCTTTCCAACATTACAATATCCTAAAGATATTGGTTGATCTAATTTATTTCTAACAGAATTAATTGTTGAAATTAATCCGTCAGTTTTTATTTTATCCAAAACCATTTTAACCTTTTCTGGTTGTTTTCTTGCCTTTGATAACAAAGAAGAATTACTAAATTCAATGAGCATTTTTTCAGTACCTAGTGAAACTAATGAATTTGTCGTTTTGATTAATATATGATCATTTTGAACATCAGGTACTGGAACTTCAATTATTTCAGTTTTGCCGGTTTTAAAAGATTGAATTAATTGCTTCACAATTATATTTAATTTAAGTCTTTTTAGAATTAAAGTTCTCCATTAACAATAAATTAAAAAATATTAGACTAATATATTCTTCTTACTATCATTTCAATATGATAACAATTTACCATTATTTTTTGAAGTAAATTCTAGTTTGCATAATTTTTACTTATTAATATTTAATAAATTTATTTAACCAGATTTGAATTGACATAAGTGATAGTAAATTATAACCATAATCTTCCTTACCAGATTTATAATCATTTATCATTTTTTCAATGGTACTATAATTAAAAATACCTTGTGATTCTATTTTATTTTTATCAAAATATTTTTTTTTAATTCTATCTAAATCATTTTTAATAATATCTCTTACTGGAGCACCAAAACCTGTTTTGCTTCTGTAAATAAGATTTATTGGTAAATATTTTTCTGAAACCTTTTTTAAAATATATTTAGTTTGACCATTTCTTACTTTGTAATGATCCGGAATTTGTTTTGAAAAATTAACTAAATCAATATCTAAAAAAGGAACTCTTGCTTCAATTCCTTCTACCATTGACATTTTATCGGTGTAATTTAAATTATGATCAATTAAAAATGTTTTTTGTTCTAACAACAACATTTTATATAATAATGATTTATGATCCTCAGATTTTATAATATCTTTAAAATATTCATATGGATCAATATTCATTAATTTCTTATTTACCAATTCTTCAATAAATTTATCATTAGGCAACCAATTAAAAAACCCAAAAAGTCTTTCATTAGGATTTTTATCCCAATCTCTTGTTAACTTTTTAAGTCTTCTAAAAAATGGTATTCTAGAAGGAAATATTTTCAAAAGATTTTTAAAAAACTTCAAAATAAAATTTGGGATAAATTTAATTTTATTTTCTAAAATTATAGCACGATGTCTTCTATATCCACTAAATAAATCATCTCCTCCAACACCTCCTATTAAAACTTTAATTCCTAAACTTTTTGCCTTTTTACAAATTACCTGAACATTTAAGGGAGCAATATCAGCTTGTGGTTCATCTAAATAATAGATCATTTTATCAATATCTTTTTTAAAAATTTCATTATTAATTGGAACTTCGTGAAGTTTAACCCCTAGATGATTAGCAACCATTCTAGCATATGGAAGATCATCTTCAAAACCTTCAATACCTTTTGATGTAGATGTTTTAATTGTAAAACAATTAATTTCTTTATTTGGGTTTAATTTTTTTGCAATTGCTACAATCAAGCTGGAATCAATTCCTCCAGAAAGAAAGAAACCAATTGGAACATCAGACATTAGCTGTCTCTTTACAGCTTTATTCAATAAATGATCTAATTTATCAATCCATTGATTTTCACTAAAATTATTTTTAAGCTGTATTTTACTTTCTATAAAATATTTTTTTTGAACAAAACGATCAGAAATTAAATCATATTGCAATAAATATCCAGGTAATATTTTTTTAACATTTTTATACATCGTTTCAGAACCTGGATTCCAAAGAAAAGTACAATGATTAATAATACCTTTTAAATTAATTTGATTATTAAACTCTTCTATTTGTAAAAATGATTTTAACTCTGAACTAAATGCAAAATTATTTTTATATCTATATATATATAGAGGTTTAACACCAAAAGGATCTCTAACTAACGTTAATTTATTTTTATCCTTTTCAAAAATCGCAAAAGAAAAAATTCCATTTAATTTTTTTAAAATATCTTCCTTATAAATTATCCATCCTTTTAAAAGAGTTTCCGTATCTGATGTTGATATAAAACTTGTATTATATTTTTTAACTAATTCTTCCCTAATATCTTTATGATTATAGATTTCTCCATTAAATATTATTATCCAATTTTTATCATTTGAAATCATAGGCTGATTAGCATTATCCGATGTATCTATAATACTTAATCTAGAATGTCCTAAGTATATTTTATTATTTTTGAAAAATGATTTTGAATCTGGACCTCTATGCTCAATAGTTTTCAAAGGATCAGATTTCCACTTAATATTTACACCTCCAACAATACCACACATAATTAAATGATTATATCATAATTTATTAAAAATAAGTTAATTGTTGATATTAATAAAAATATTTTAATTAATAAAATTCAATTAATAGATAATAAAGGAAAAACAATTAATGTTAACAGTTTTAATAGAGATAATAATATAATTGAAATAATTTTAAAAAATAATAAAAAAGGGGTTTATCAATTATATTTATTTTCAGATTTTAAAATTTATAAAAGCAAAATAATTATTAATTAATATTTAGATTTCAGATAAGATTTTATCAAAATTTTTGATAGCAATATTAATTGAGTTATAATTATTAGTTCTTAAAATTGAATTATCAGAAAATAATTTTCTCAAATCAAAATCATCGATTAGTTTAATCAAAAAAGTCTCTAAATCATCTAATTTACCAGGATTATATAGGTAACCATTTTTTTTATGAGAAATTAAATCAGGAATGCTACCAACATTGGTAGCTACTGATGGAATTCCAGATGACAATGCTTCTAAAAGAGAATTAGGAAACCCTTCAAAATATGAAGGATGAACATAAATATCAGATTCTTTTAATATTTTTAATTTTTCATCTTTATTAACCCAACCTTTAATTTTAATATTATTATTAATTTTTAGTCTTTTTACTTCAGAAATTAATAAATCAAAATCCTTACCTTTTCCAGCAATAATTAAACTTATATTTTTTCTTTTTTGATCAACCACAAGTTTTTTAAAAACTTCCAGTAAATCGAAAATACCTTTTTGTTTATCAACCCATCCTAAATATAAAATATTTAGTTTTTTATTTGTAAAGTCCCTTTTATTATTATAGCAGGATGTATTAATCCAATTTTGTTGAACTATTATTTTATTTTTATTATCAATGTATTTTAAAAAAAAATTTTTCCAAGTATTTCCTTGAGTCATTAAATAATTAGTATTCTTTAAAGTAAATATTAGGAAATATTTAAAATATTTATTTCTAATATCATTTTTAATAAGACCTGACCTTGGAAATAAAATCGTTTTAATATTATTCTTCTTACACAAAAATATCATCAACCCTTTTTCTAAAAATCCCATTCCATCTCCAGTAAAAATTAAGGCTATATCAATTTTTTTAAATATAATATTTTGAATAAGTTCAACTATTCTTAAAATTGAATCATAAAATCTTAAGAAAAAGTTTGGAGGAGGAATAGATCTTTGTGTTGAACATAATTTTATGAAAGTATATTTTTCTGATAAATTAGAATTAACTAAAGATTCACAAGCATATAGCTGGCCCCCATATAAATCTTTTTTTTTTCTTTTATTAAAAGCCCCAACAAAAAGTACTATTTTATTCATCAATATTAATTTTTTTTGATTTATTAATCCAAACCGAAAAAATAAGAAGTTTCCATAATATAAACCCATAATTTCCTTTTCCATCTAAATGAGAATAATACATTTTTTTAATTTTTTTAGTATCAAAAAAAATTCTAAATTTTTTTGAATTAATATTTAATAAAAAATAATTTTTTAAAGAATATTTTAACCATTCATGGTATGGTACGCCAAAACCTTTTTTTTTAGCATACAAAATATCGTTAGGAATAATATTTTCTAATGATTTTTTCAGTAAGTATTTTTTCTTACCATTTTTAACTTTAATATTAGAGGGAATTGATAAAACAAGCTCTGATAATACTTTATCTACAAATGGAACTCTAACTTCAATTGAATTTGCCATAGTTGACTTATCTACTTTTTCAAAAAAAGTATCTTTTAAAACTATTTGTGTATCTATAAAAAACATAGATTGCAATTCATCATTATTTTTAGAAATTTCATTATATAAATTTTTATATCGTTTGAAAGGATCAAAATTTTTCAATTTTTCTTTCCATTTTTTATTTAATAATTGAAAAGTATTAAAATAATACGAATCCATAGTAAGCAATAGTGCATATCTTTCATGCATATTTTTATTAGTGATTGCAGAAATAAATCTTTGAATTTTTATTAAAAATTTATTTTTTGTTTTTAAATGTTCAATTGTTTTTGGGATAAAGCTGAACAATGACCAAAAATTGGCATTATAAATTGAGGTGTATCTAGAATATCCACCAAAAATTTCATCTCCCCCATCACCTTGTAAAATTACTTTTACTTTTCCTTTTAATTTTTTTGTTAATAAAAATAATGGTATATCAGCTGCATCTGCAAAAGGACCATCATGATAGTATACCAAATTTTCAATAATTTCAATAATATCGACACCTTTTATTATTATTTCATGATGATCAGTATTAAAGAGTTTGGCAATTTTTTTTGCTTTTTCTAATTCATTATTTCCATTATCAAAATCAAATCCAACACTATAAGTTTTTAATTTTCCTGAATAATGTTTTGAAGCAAATGCAGTTATAGCTGAACTATCAACACCCCCACTTAAAAAAACACCAACATCTACATCACTAACCAAATGTCTTTTAACACTTTCTTCAAGGAGGTTCTTAACTTGATAAATTGCTTGTTTTTCTGTTATTTTAATTTCTCTAATTTTATTGATAGAAAAAAATACCTTGTCAGTTATATTATTTATTTTTATTGATTTATAGGTACCAGGCTTAAGTTCTTTAATCTCATTATAAATTGTATTTTCTCCTAATTGATTTCCATACCATAAATATTCAACAAAACCTTGTTTTGATAAAGAAATCATAACCTCAGGATGAGATTTTATAGATTTGATTTCAGATGCAAAACAAAAAAAATTTTTGTTTTGATAATAATATAATGGTTTAATTCCTAAAGGATCTCTTGCTATAACTAATTCCTTTTCTTCAGAATTATATATTGCAATTGAAAACATACCATTAAACTTTGAAAAACAATTTTTTCCATACTCTATGTATGAATTTAATATAACTTCAGTATCAGATTCTGATAAGAATTTGTATTTTTTTTTTATTAAATCTTCTTTAATTTCTAAAAAATTATATACTTCACCATTATATACTATATGTAAATGATTTGAATTAGATTTCATAGGTTGATTACCATTTATTGATAAATCTAAAATACTTAACCTTCTATGACCTAAACCAACATTATCAATTAATTTGGTACCACAAGAGTCAGGGCCTCTATGGGATAATTTTTCTGTTATTTTTTTTAAGAGTCTACTATTTACTTTTTTATTGTTAAAGTTATAGACACCAGCTATTCCACACATTTAATCTTTTTTTTATGTTTAATAAGATCATCCTTAGAAAATCTTTTTTTTAGTAATTTAGCAGGAGCACCACCTACAATTGAATATTCAGGCACATCATTTAGTACCAAAGAGCCAGCAGCAATAATAGAGCCTTTACCAACTTTTACACCTTTTAAAATAATGGAATTTGATGCAACCCAAACATCATCTTCAATAATAACCTTCACATCATTTTCCGGCAATTTATTTTTAACATCAAACATATATTCACCTATTTCAGATATATTATGATCACCACCCATAATGGTTACATTAGGTCCAAACATAACTTTATTACCAATAATAATTTCACTTTCAGATGCTTGAAAGAAAGCATTTGAGCTAATAAAAACATTATTACCGACACTTATAGTTTCAAAACTAAATGTACTAAATGGATCAAATTTAAAATTATACCCAACTTTTTTAAATTGAAATTTTAAAATCATCATTAATGATCTTTTAAAAAATTTTAAAAAAATAATATAAATTTTACCTATGTAAAACATGTTCTTGATTTTGAAAATAAATAGAACCTAAAATTAAAGTTAAAATTGGCCAAAACATTCTAACATAGAAAAAAGATTCTTTTAAATGAAAAATTATCATTATAAATAATAAAATAAGAAATAATTTTGATTCTATGTTTTTATTTTTATTTGACCAAAAAAGGAAAAAATAATAAAAAATGGGAAACCAATAAATTATAGATATAAAAATTCCGAAGCTCCATATATTTCTAATATAACCTGTATCAGAATCTAAATTTCTATTAAATTGATTATTGAATAAGGAATCTCCATCTCCAAATAATAAAATTTTAATATCTGACGGAAAAACAAAACCTTTAATTAAAAAATTAATAGTTTCATCTTGGAATCCATTTCTACTATCATATTTTACAAATGAATCAAACGTTCTTTGTAATGGATTTAAAGATTCATTATCGTTATTTCTTAACTCTTTAATTAATAAAGAAAAGGTAAAAAGCGATAAAAAAATTACTACAAATCCACTTTTAAAAAATGATAAATATGAGCTTGAAGATAAAATTAAACTAATAGGAAAAAAAATAATTAAAACCCATAGACCACTCCTGCCACATAAAAAAATTGAAATTAAAATTATTAAAAAAGAAAATATTTTTAAAAATTTATTGAATTTTATATTAATGAATGGTAAAATAATAAGTCCTATGGATTGGACTACTGATAAAACTGCTCCACCGGTACCCCCACTCAAACCACCCATCCTGAAATTATAATCAAAAGAACTTCTAAAGTTTAAATCAGTAGTATAATAATATATATAATCTCTAAAGGATGGATTATAAAATTGAAATATCATAATTAATCCATGTAGAAAAATTGATAAATAAATGTATTTTAATATATGTTGTGAATAATTATTAGGAAAATAATTTTTAAAATTAATTAAAATATGAAAACTGGCTAGAGCTATAATAATAATTTTAAAAGGTTTAAATAATACTAAAATAATTTGATCTGTTGTAAAGTTATTATAGTCTATAATTAAGTATAAGCTAAATACTGCTAATAAAAAATGAAGTAATAAAACCTTTAAATAATTAGGGAAAATTATTTTATTAAGAATGGATTTATTATTTAATAAAATAATTAACAGAGCAAAAAAAAATGAAATGTCAAACCAGTTCCCAATTGGTCGAATAACGGGAGCAAAAATTAAAAAAAATATAATTAAGAATCTTATCATAAATTTTTTAAAAGATAATGAAGATAGTCATAATATAAACCTTTCTTTCCATCAATACTTTTAAATAATTTTTCTTTTGTAATCCACTTATTATATAAAGCTATCTCCTCGATACAAGCAATTTTTAATCCAGTCCTAGTTTCAATTGCCTTTACGAATTCTGTAGCAGTAACTAAATTATCATGTGTTCCAGTATCAAGCCAGGCAAAGCCTCTACCTAAAATTTCAAGTGAAAGTTTTTTATCTTTTAGAAAAACTTGATTGACTGAAGTAATCTCTAATTCACCTCTTTTAGATGGTTTAATTTTTTTTGCAATATTAATTGCACTATTAGGATAAAAATATAATCCAACAACGGCATAATTTGATTTAGGTAAATTTGGTTTTTCCTCAAGTGATAAAACATTATTATTAGAATCAACTTCAGCAACTCCATAATTTTCAGGATCAATAACATAGCTTCCAAAAATAATAGCATTATTTGATTTATTTAATTTATCAATTGCATTTTTATATAAATTATGAATACCAGAACCATGAAAAATATTATCACCTAATATCAAACAAAAATTATCATTTTCAATAAAATTCTCTGCAATAATCAATGACTCAGCAATTCCATTTGGTTTTTTTTGAACTTCATAGGAAAATTCAACTCCCAAACTAGATCCGTCTCCAAATAAATTTTTAAATAAAGGCAAATCTTCGTAAGTAGAAATAATTAATATTTCTCTAATTCCTGAAAGCATTAAAACAGATATTGGATAATAAATCATTGGTTTATCATATACAGGTAAAAGTTGTTTACTTATACTAATTGTTAATGGGTGTAATCTAGTACCAGACCCTCCTGCTAATACGATACCTTTCATTTTTATTTGTTTATTATAATTGTTTTAAAATTTTCTAAGTTGAAAAAATATAAGTTAATATTAGGTTTTTATCTTTTAATTAATCCACCAATAATTGTTTTTATTTCAAAATATAATAAAATAAAATAAAATTTAAATGGTAGTTCTCTTCTTAAATTACTATAGATTCTTATATAAGATTTTCTTCCATTCTCGATTTGCTTTGGATTTGTTGATATCCCTTGATTATGTTTTCTATAATAACTGAAATAATTATTCATAAAATATGCAGGTCCTTTAGATGCTAGTATTAATTCTAAAGGCAAATCACCAATTATGATATTTTTAATCCATTTTGGAGGAAAGTTATCTGGTAAAAATTCTTTTTTAAAAAGTAAAGTTGATGTAGGAATATAATGTTTTTTAATTATATCATTAAAATATAATGTTGACTTTGTTGGCTTAGGGTACAAATAATTATTTGATTTTGATAATCCAAAACACATTGAATAACTATTATTGTCATTCATAAAATCTACCTGTTTTTGAAGTTTATATTTATCAGTCCAATAATCATCTCCATCAAGTAAAGAAATATATTTTCCTCTACAGTATTTTACAAGATTTGATAAATGTATCGAATTATCAATAGACAATTGATTTTTTTTTTGATAAATGTTTTTAAAAATATCAGAATAATTATTCTCATATTTTTTAAGGATTTTAACTGTATCATCTGACGAGCAATCATCATGTACAATTACCTCATATATAAAGTTTACTTTTTGATTTAAAATTCCTTTAATACATTTCTCTATATAATATTGATGATTAAATGAAGCAACATAAATAGATACTAATGGCATTATTCAAATATCATTTTTGCTAATCCTATGGAATTTTTACCAAATGAATTACCATTATATAACATATAATATTCATTTTTTAAATTAAAAACATAAGGATAACACATCATATTTGAATCCCATCCATTTTTAGAAAATTTAATACCTGAATTCTCATCATCCCTCTTCCATTTAATAAGATCTTCCGAAGATGCATATCCGATTTTATAACTATCAGTACCTCCTCTAAAATCATGAGAACCACGATAAGAAAACCACATATGATATTTATCTTTTATTTTTATAACTGTTGGAGCAGCTATTGCTTCAAAATTATTTTTTGGATAAATAGCGAATTCATTGTAAAATTTCCAACTTATACCATTATCAGAATAAGCATGCTTTATACCATATGTATGTTCTAATTTTCCATTAACTAAAATCCAATCAATTCCTGAAATACAAAACATATGAAACTTATTATCTTTTATGAGAGCCGCTCCACTCCCACAAGTATATGGGTTATCAACAGATTGGCCAATAATTGGTCCATTTGAAAATTTATTAAAGGTCTTTCCTTTATCTTCACTTATAGCAAGTCCTATAGAAAAATTGTATGGCACGTCACTTAATCTGTTCCACCCTGTATAAAACATTTTTATTTTATTATCATGAATAATAAAATCACCCGGCATAGTACCAAACTGATCAAACTCACCTTTATTTCCTAGTGGGATTATAGGATCACTGGAATAATTAGTTACAGTAAATAAACTATTTTTATCTAGATCAAAAGAACGTATTAATGTTACATTTTTACCATCTGATTCAGGATTTGGTCTTGTAGAAACAAAGACTCTTATTACATCATCCAAAATAAGAACTGCTGGAAATTGCATATGGGATTTAGACCAGTTATTTTCAGGTAATTTATCAGTAATTAAACCTAATTTTTTCCATTTAAATTTATTCATCATTTAGTTCTTTTTTTGCAGTTTCAATAATTGTTTTATTTAACCATTCATAATATGATAAATTGTTTTTTTTGAGAATTTTATGAACAAGTTCTTTTGTTTCAGCTTTAACACCTTCAAGCTTACCATAGTACCTTGTATACAAACTCCCTCCCCTTTTACCAGGGATAATAATATCCTTGATTTTTCTTTTCTTTCTTAATTTGGTAAAACTCAATAGAAATATTATATCATTTAGTATCCATTCAATACTTACATTAGAAAAATTTTTATGAAGAATGTTTAATGGGATATGTTGATTATATAAGTCACTATTATTAAGTAATATTTTACCAAAATTTGTGTTTTTTATAGAAGGTAAAATACCCTCACTTCCTAATACAACTTTACCTCCAGGTTTAAGAACTCTATTTATTTCATTAAAAAAATCTTTTTTATTAGAAATTGCAGGTAAAGTAACAAAAGAATAAATAAAATCAAATGACTCATCTTGAAACGGTAAAAAACAAGCATCAGCAAGAATAAAAAATTTATTAATATTTTTATTTTTTAATTTTTCGGAGCATATTTTTAACATTTTATCTGAAGCATCTAATAAAAAAAAGTTTGTGTTTTTTTTTAACAATTTATCTATTAAAACAGAATCTCTTCCTGTACCAGATCCAATTTCTAGTATATTCTTACCACTTGGGATATTTCCCAATTTTGAAATTGAATATTTTCTAACTTCGGTTTCATTATAACCCTGTAGTTTAAAAGTAAGATCATTAAAACTATCATAACTTGATGCATTAAACTGATAATAGTCAAACCAATCTATATTTTTAGTATCTATTCTAAAATCAATATAAAAATCATTTTTAGGATATTTTTTTTTATGATTATTATAGAATCCTTCTTTTTTTTTTATCAAAGGTTCTTTTGTTAAGGGATCAACAAAAAAAAAATTTTCGTTCATATAAAAATTTAATTTATTTCCTTTTTTGCAGATTTTTTAATTACATCATCAAGCCATTTATGAAGACTTTTACCTGATTTTTCTCTTGCCTTATGAGCTAATTTAATAGCTTCTTCAGAAACACCCTCTAAATGACCATAATATCTTGTCCTATGAGTACCGCCTCTTATTCCAGGAATTTCAAAATCAAAATTAGCTTTTGGTTCACCCTCACCTACTTCATAAAAAATATAAAAAAACACACCTCCAATGATATAATGTAATGACACATTTCTACTTGAAATATCCATATATTCAAATGGGATTTGATATTCATAATGAGGATTAGAATTAAGCAAAATTTTACCAAACTCAGTATCTCTTAACCATACAGGCATACTTTCATCTCCAACAATAACTTTTCCACCAGGCTTAACAACTCTATTTATCTCTTTAAATGCTCTTTTCTTGTCAGAAAAAGTATTAAATCCACCAAAATGATAATAAATATCAAAATAATTATCTGGATAAGGTAAGTACATTGCATTAGAAACACAATGGAAAATATTTGTATTAAAATTATCTAATTTGTTAACACTTTCTAGTAGTATTTTATCAAAAATATCATGAACATGTAGTTCTCCATTTTTACCTAATTTAGATGCTAAAATGATAGAATCTCTTCCAGTTCCTGCTCCAGTTTCTAAAATTTTGAAATTTGACTTAATTTCTAATTTATTAATCATTTTAGACCTTTCTATAGATTCATCAGTATTAAAAGTTTTAAAAGTTAATGGTAAATATTCATCATAAACTTTATAATTATTATTATACCATTCTATAATATCATTTTCTTCTTTTGGTAAAAGCGTAGGATAAACTAAATTGGGAATATTATTAGTTATTCTATATTTAGTACCATTTGATGAAAATAATTCTCCATCAATTATATTATTATTGGAACCTTTATTGATTTTAAGTCTTAATTTTTTTAAGGTTTTAGGACAGAAATAATTCTTATATAATTTCATATTAATAATTTAAATATTTTATCAAACTAAATGCTTGAAAAATTTGAAAATTTTAAAAATTGATCACTACTTAATTTAATTGGTTTTGATCCTTCGGATATAACAACTTTATTATTATCTAAATTTTTTAAAATTTGTGTATTTGATCCAATAAAACAATTATCTCCAATTGAAACACTATGGGTAATAATAGAGTCCATTGCAAGAAATGTATTTTTACCAATTTTAACATTTCCGCCTATACTAGCATTACTTGTTATCCAACAGTTTTTTTCAATATGTGAATGATGACCAATTAAAGCACCAGAAAAAACAAACACATTATCTTCCAATTTAACACAAGGTTGGATAAGTGAAAGAGGCATTATAAAACAATTTTTTCCATATGTTACATTTTTTGGTAAATTATTTAATTCAGCAATAATTGAAATAATTTCATATCCTTTTTGTTCAGCTTCATTTAATTTTTGTTGTCTTAATTTATTTAAATCATGATATCCTATTGCAATAAACATTTTATATAGATTCGGGGGATACTTTTTCTCTACAGATTTAAAAGAAATTACAGGTTTATCTAAAAATTTTTTTTTGTTCATATGGCTACTATCTACTGTATATGCTTCAACATTCAAACCACATACTTCAGTTGCATAATACGATATAACCTCTGAAATCTTACCTACACCAAATATTATTATTTTATCCATAAACTTTCTTTAAATAATTTCTATCAATTTTCCCATTTTGATTTTTTATTAATTTATCAACCAAGATTATTTCTTTAGGAATCATATATTTAGGTAAATTTTTATCTAATTCGTCGAGAATTTCTTCTTTTGACTTATCATAACTTATAGAAATAACAGCAAGAATATAACCTAAATCAGAATTTATTTTTTTATAAATCACACCACATTCAAGAACATATTTTAAATTATAAAAAGCGGCTTCAATTTCTTCTAATTCTATTCTATATCCCATATGTTTAATTTGATTATCAATTCTACCCTTAAAATGTAGTATACCATTTTTATCCTTTTCTACAATATCACCAGTTTTATACATAATATCTTTCCATAAACTTTTTGGATTTTGAATAAAACTATGATTTGTTCTATCAATATCATTATAATAACCTAAACCCACACAAGGACCTCTTAAAGATAATTCACCATAATTTTGATTATTATTAGATAGGATTTCATAATCAAAATTAGAAGATATAAAACCTAATGGAGCTAATTCATTCATATTTTCAAAATCCGCTGATGTTATTTTATAAGAAGAACAAATGCATGTACATTCTGTAGGTCCATATACATTATATAAATTTGAATTAGTACCATATAAAACAAACAATTCTTTGAGTTTCCTCTTTGGAAATCCTTCACCTCCGAAAATAAAAGATCTAATACTTTTAAAATAAGTTTTTTTTAGAATTTTCATATTTAATAGATAAACAAGCAAAGAAGGTACTGAAAACCAAATGGTACATTTTTTTAAATTTACAACACGAATTAATTCAGTTGGATTCTTTACTAATTGGTGGGATATTGAAAGTAACCTTGCACCATTAAAGATAGAGATATAGAAATCAAAAACAGAATTATCAAAATAAATAGGGTTTAAATTAGTTAATATATCAGTTTTCTGTATTTGATATGTATCCTTTCCCCAATAAATAAAATTAATTAAATTATTATTTGACATTACTGCTCCTTTAGGAAATCCAGTAGACCCTGATGTAAACATTATATACACTGGAGAATTACCATCTATAGATTTTATTTTAAAATAATTAGACTCTTTTTCAATTTTGTTTTGAATTTTGTCAATAAATAAAAAATTATATTTTTTATTTAATTTGGGAAAGGGGTTTTTAATATTTTGATCAACAAATATTATCTTAGGTAAACAATTATTAAAAATTCTCTTGGTTCTTTCAATTGGAGAATCTCTATCAATATTACAATAAATAATTCCTGTTTTTATACAAGCAATCATTAATGAATAAGAAAAAATTGATTTTTCATTTATTATTGCAATTACATCACCAGTTTTCAAACCTTTATTTATTAAATAATTAGATAATTTATTACTTAAAATATCAATTTCACCAAAAGTGAATGATTCATTATTTGGATACTCTATAGCTACTTTATTAGAATTTTCTAATACTATTTTATTAAATTTCTGAGATAGATTATATACATAATTTGATGTTGATTTCATAACTAAATTGTCATACCTCCATCAATTTTAATAACTTTTCCATTTATAAAATCATTTTCAATTATCATTGATATACATTTTGATATTTCATCTAAAGTACCAAATCTACCAATAGGAATTTCTTTATTGTATTTTTTAATAATGTTTTCAGTTAAATTTTTTCTTGTAGAATCAGTATTGATAAAGCCAGGTGAAATACAAACAGATCTTATATTAAAAACACCAAATTCTTTTGACCAAACTTTTGTCATAGCTTCAATTCCAGCTTTTGATGCCGAATAAGCAGTTTGACCAATATTTCCTTGAGAAGAAATTGAACTAAAATTGATTATCAGACCATCATTTCTATCTTTTATCATTAATGAAACTAAAGTTTTTGTTGTATTGAAACAAGTTGTCATATTTAGGTCAATAGTTTTTCTCCAATTCTCAAAACTATGAGTAGGTTTATTTTTATTAATTAAATTAATAAGTGTTTCATTATGTATATAACCAGCCAAATTTAATAAAATAGAAATTTTGTGATTTTTATATACTTTAGAAATTATTTTATCTACTTGAATTGAATCTGTTAAATCACAATTGATTTTAATGATATTTTGATTTTTTATTGAAAAATTTTTGAAGTCTTTATCAACAGCAATAACCTTCAAGCATTTTTTAGAAAAGTAATTAGTTAAGTAAGAACCAAAACTTCCCGATGCCCCAGTAATTAATATATTTTTACTTTCAATATCCATTATAATAATATCAATCGATACCCTTTTTAGCTAAAAGAGTTTTAATATCATTTATGGTGATCATTTTTGAAATTTCATCCCCACTTAGAGTAATCTTAAAATTTTCTTCTAATTTAGATATAAATATCATATGGTTCATTGAATCAAAATCAGGTAATGTAACGATCTCAGTTTTATCATTGTGAGTTATCGAATCGAATCCGAAAGTCTCACTTAATAAATCATTCAATAACATTTTGGTAAGTTAAAAGTGATTTTTAATGTCATTAATATTGACATTCATTATAAAATCAAATATACTTAAAAATTTTATAAACTCTATTGATTTATTTTGATAATAGGGTTTAATAATAGGTTTTATAAAGTTAAGTTTTATATTATTCTTTTTAAAATTTACGCTATTATATAAGTTAACTCCACCTGGTAGATTGTAATACGAATTTGAGCCTAAAACTTTACATATTTCAATTATTTTATCTTCTCCCTTTAATTCTCTATTATAATTGATTTTTGATGAATTTATAATATCTGTTTTAATATTAAGTATCGGTAATATAATTTTAATTAAACCTATATTAAAATTAGAAATATTAGTATTACTATTTATTGTATTAAAATATTCCTCAAATTTTGAAAAAAATAAATTAAAGTTCTTTGAGTTCTTATAAGATAATTTAAGTGTTGAAATACAATTTAAAAATTGTTTATCATAAAAAATATTAATGTCTTTAATTAATTTATTCTGTGAAGCCTTAGATAAAGGAATAGTAATAGATTTTGAGATTCCATTTATCAAAAAATTATTTTTGTTAATCCAACCTTTTTTGAAATAATTTACATCATCAAAAACAATGAATGTATCTACAGATTTAATCAATTGAAAATAACCAATGTATGGCAAAAAATAAGGTTGCATTATTGCTATTTTCATTTATGATTAGCCAATGTATTCAAAATGATATTAGAGATATTATCAATATGATGAAAATTTAATTTATAATAAAGTGGTAAACAAATTACTTTTTTAGAAATATCGTCAGATATTGGCAATTTAAATTTTGATTTATATAAATCTAAATTATTTAAGGAAGGATAAAAATACCTTCTTGTATTTATACCTTCTAAAGTTAATTTATTTGTTACTTTAATTAATTCTTTTTCAGAATTAAATATTATTGGGAAATATGAAAAATTAAATTCAGATTTAGGGTTTATCTTTATAAATTTTAACGATGAGTTTTTCAAATTATTAAAATATCTATTTGATTGATCTTTTCTTGATTTTAACAATTTATTGATATAATTAAAATTACATAAACCGATTGCAGCATGAACTTCAGAGTTTTTTGCATTGATTCCAACTTCAGAATACTTATGTAAACCATCATGTCCAAAATTTCTTAAAAAAGCCATTTTTTTATGTAAAACATTATTCTTAGTAAACACAGCACCTCCTTCAACTGTATGATAAAGTTTAGTTGCATGAAAACTAACAGTACTAATATCGCCATAACTAAAAATAGATTTTTTATTGTATTTAGTACCAAAACAATGAGCAGCATCATAAATAACTTTTAAATTATATTCTCTAGAAATATTTTTTATATTTTCAATATCACAAGGATTTCCGTATACATGTGTTGCTAGAATAGCTGTTGTTTTTTTTGAAATTTTTTCTTTTATTTTTTCAGGATCTATGTTCAAAGAATATGGATCAATATCAACAAATATAGGTTTGCAACCCTCCCAAAAAATTGAATTCGAAGTAGCAATATAACTAAAAGGAGTTGTAATTATTTCATTTTTTAAATCAAGAGCTTTAATTGCAAGCTGAAGAGCTATTGTTCCATTAGATAAAAATAGTAAATTCTTGACATCAAGATATTTTTTTAACTTAATTTCAAGCTTTTGAACCAGTGGTCCATTATTTGTAAGCCATTTCCTATCCCAAATTTTATCTAAATATTTATTTACATCAGATAATGGAGGTAAAAAAGGTTCATTTACATTAATCATTTAATTTATAATTTTTTAAAATATTTACCATTGATGAAAATTCTTTATTCTTAAAAAAATTTAATAAAACAAGTGAAAATGAAATCCATATAACTATAGCTAATAATATTTCAATAAAAGGATATAAAATAATTGAATTTAATAAAAATGTTACTGTAAGATAAATAACTAATGATATAGATAAAGAATTTAAAAATAATTTTATCTGTGATATATAATTAAGATTAATTAATGATCCAGAATAATAACTATTTATTAAAAACCCAATAATATTATAAATAAGTATTGAATATATCATATACAAAATACTATATTTCCATGCAACATAAAATATTGGCAACGCAAATATTTTTTTTATAATTTCTAATTTTAGGAAAAGAGAGGATGATCCTTTCACCTTTAATAAATTTAAATTTAAGGTGTGAAGTGGATAAACCATTCCAGCAAAACATAATAACTTTAAGTATTCACCAGATTGCACCCAAGCATTACCTAAAATCATTAAAACTAAATTATCAGCAATACTTGATATAAACATCATCAAAAAAATTGATATAAACATTGAATGAGATATAATTTTTGAATATATAATTTTCAATCTTTTATTTTGATCTTGAATTTCAGCAATTAAGGGAAAGCTAACTTTAGATATTATTTGATCTAACTGAATTGAAATCAATAATTGAATTTGATTTGCACGATCATATAACGCTAAATCTTTAGTTGAATATAACTTACCTATTATTAGAATATATAAATTTTCATAACCTGTATTTAATAAACCACTTAATAATAACTTATTTCCATAATTCCACATTTTTTTAAAGGCAACAATTGAAAACTTAAATAAAGGTTTCCATTTTGTGTAATACCAAAGTAAAGTTGCATAAATAACTGCTCTCAATAATTGAAAAACAACTACTGACCAAATTCCATAGGATATTGAAACTAAATATATTGAGAATACTCCTGATACAAATGAAGCAATAGCTGATGATTTATATAAACTTTTAAAATCAAATTTTTTCATTAAGTATGTTCTTTGAACAGTTGAAAAAGAATTGATTATTAATAATATTGATAACGCCTTTAAAACATCTTTTAAAATTGATTCATTAAAAAAAATTGAAATATTTTCAGAAGAGAAGAATAGTATTAAAAAAAATAAAAAAGAAACTATTAAGTTAAAATAGAATAAAGTTGAGTATTCAATATTAGAACATTTCTTTTGACGTAACAAAGAAGTTGATAATCCACCATCAACAAAAATCATAGAAACTGATATGAAAATAGTAGAAATTCCAATAATTCCAAAATCAGATGGACCAATTACTCTTGCTAAATATAATAAAACTAAAAAATTTATTCCATTACCGAATATTGCTTCAAAAAATGTCCAAAAAACTCCTTTAAATGTTTTTTGAAATAAACTCATATTATTCAGATTCTAAGTACCAATCAATTGTTTTTTCAAGCCCCTTTTTAAATTTTACTTCTGGTTTATAATTAAAAGCTTTATATGATTTTTTTATTGAAGCAAGTGAATGAGGTATATCACCCTTTCTACTATTTCCATAAATTGGATTTAAAGACTCTATATCAAATCCTTTTTTTATCAAATAACTTTTTATTAATGTGAATAAATCATTCAGTGTGTGTGCTTCACCACATGCAACATTGTATATCTGATTATTTATCTTATTTGAATTGTGTAATATTGCATATTTATTCATATTAATCACATTTTTAACAAATGTAAAATCTCTAGATATACTTCCATCACCATTAATAACAGGAGCTTTCTTGTTAATCATGATTTTTATAAATTTAGGAATTACAGCAGCATAAGAACCATTTGGATCTTGATGTGGTCCAAATACATTGAAATATCTTAAACCAATAGTATTAAAATTATAATTTTTTTTGAAAACACATGCATACAATTCATTTACATATTTAGTAATTGCATATGTAGATAAAGGATTTCCAATTTTATTTTCAATTTTAGGAATTTGTTCAGAATCACCATAGGTTGAACTACTGGCTGCATAAATTAATTTTTTAACTTTATTATCTCGACTTGCGATTAACATATTTAAAAATCCATTAATATTATTTTCAGTAGAATTGATCGGATCACTTATAGATCTGGGGACAGATCCGAGAGCTGCATTATGTAAAACAAAATCAATATTTTTACAAGCCTTGTTACATTCATTTAAATCTCTAATATCACCTTCAATTAATTTAAAGTTTTTATGATTTAATAGACTCTTAATATTATTAAAAAAACCAGTAGAAAAATTATCAAAACAAGTAACTTCACATCCTTCCATAATTAGATCTTGACACAAATTAGTACCAATAAAACCTGCACCACCAGTTACAAGAATTTTATTCCCTATCATATCAGATATTTAATTAAAAAGGAAAAATGTTGATTGTTTTTGTATAAAAAAATCTAATTTATTATTCATATTGTTTTTTATAATATTCTAAATACTTTCCTGAAGTAATATTATCCAACCACTTTTTATTATTTAAATACCATTCGATTGTAATTGATAAACCTTTTTCAAAATCAACTGTTGGATACCATTTATGTTTTTTTTTAATTTTGGATGCGTCAATTGCATATCTTTTATCGTGCCCTGGTCTATCTTTAACATAAGTTATTAATTTTTTACTTGTACCATTTATGTAGCCTAGTTTTTGATCAATGATTTTACACAATAATTTAATTAAATCAATGTTCTTCCATTCGTTAAAACCTCCAATATTATAAGTATTTTGACTTTCTCCTTTATGAAAAAGTAAATCTATAGCTTTAACATGATCTTTTACAAATAACCAATCTCTAGTATAATCACCATTTCCATAGACAGGTAGTGGTTTATTATTAATAATGTTATTTATAAATAAAGGTATTAGTTTTTCTGGAAACTGATTTGCACCATAATTATTAGAACAATTAGAAATTATATAAGGAAGATTATATGTTTCGCCATATGAACGAACAAAATGATCTGATGAAGCTTTTGATGCAGAATAAGGAGAACGAGGATCATATGATGTTTCCTCTGTAAAAAAACCATTTTCATCAAGGCTTCCATAAACCTCATCGGTACTAACATGATAAAAAAGTTTATCACTAAAATTATCTTTCCATAAATTTTTAAATGCATTAAGTAAGTTAACAGTACCAATAACATTAGTTTTAACAAAATCTAAAGGATTGGTTATAGATCTATCTACATGAGATTCAGCAGCTAAATGAATAACTGAATCAAATTTATATTTTTTAAATAGTGACATTAAATCATTTTGTTTGATAATATCTGATTTAATAAAATTATAATTAGAACTATTCTCTATATCAATTAAATTTTCAAGATTACCTGCATATGTTAGTTTATCTAAATTAAAAATGTTATAATTTGGATATTTATTAACAAAAAGTCTTACAAGATGAGAACCAATAAATCCTGCACCGCCAGTTATTAAAATATTCATAATAATAATTTATCTTTTTATAGTTTGTTTTAAAAAAAATTAAGAAATAATTCCACTAATATCTTGGTTAAATGAGGTCCCGACCAGATTCGAACTGGTGTAGAAGCTTTTGCAGAGCTCTGCCTAGCCACTCGGCCACAGGACCTAATTTGATAAAAGTAAAAATAAATTATTTTTTCTTTTCTTTCTTAGTTTCTTCTTTTTTAGAATCACCAGAATCAATGTCCTTATGACTTAATGCAAGTCTTCTATTTTCAAGATCTTGCTCCATTACTATTACATCAAGGTTTTCACCTAAATTAATAAATTCTGAAGGATGTTTAATTTTTTTATCTTCAGATAAATCAGAAACATGAACAAGTCCATCTATACCTTCCTCTAACTCAACAAATAATCCAAAATTAGTCAAGTTTCTAACTAATCCTTTATGAACTGAGCCAACAGAATACTTATTAAGTAATTTATCATCAGACCATGGATCTTTACTTAATTGTTTTACCCCAAGAGACATTTTTTTCTCATTCCTATCAATG